>JAAHTH010001360.1_pt1 | contig 21648 bp, 17 predicted proteins | sample 6116091 | NCBI WGS metagenome assembly JAAHTH01 (sample SAMN13939990, study PRJNA603662) | sponge metagenome | isolation source: marine sponge | host: Mycale hentscheli | place: New Zealand | collected 2006 | reverse complement strand
GAACCCCATTATCGTACTTTGTACTCAATCATTGCTCATGTGCAATGATACTAGATCGTGGTCTTCGACCCCTCCCTAGTCAAAACCCCCGCCAAATCCGTGGCGGGAAACACTATATACTCACTCACACTCCGTATAGTCCAAAAGTAAACGACCCTAAACTACCTTCACAATAGCCACAGAACGCATTCTAAGACGTTTAGGGGTACTACAACGTAGGATTTATCGTTTCAGGACCAAGAATCGCTTAGAACGCCTTCTAGGAACATCCAGAACTCCTAAACACATAAAGCCTTCTTTGTATATGTTTGTTATATACGTTAAGAAGGCTTTCTATATAACAGTATAGAACTTGACAACCGGGGGTATGCCCGGCTAATCAATACCCATGGGGAAGTACTACGACACTCCCGAGTTTCTGGAGCTGCGTAAAGAGTTTTACACCAGGCTAAAGGAAAGTGGTTTTCGGGACATCGAGAACACCGACTGGTCTACGGGTGACTCAGGAAACCTTTTGAACGGGTTTGGTCACATGGATGCCGTCCGCAGGTGGTCCCCCGAGAGCCAGCGATACTATGAGCTAGCTAGGCAAAAGGCTCACAACATGCGCTCCCACAGGTACACCAAAGACGAGCGTGTGGTCTGGCGGTTACACGCCCAAGGTGTATCCTTCCGCGCTATAGAGAGGAAGACAGGCATACCTAGAGCCCGTGTATCCCGCACAGTGAAACGCATAGCGAAGGAAATATTACCCAGTGCCAAAAACAAAGAGACATAAAAGCCACGCCTACACCCGAGGGTCTTCCCCAGAGAAGCTAGCTGAGATAGCTAATAGCTCCTACAAGGAGCCAGAGGTCTACGCCTCTAACCGCCCAGTGGAAGGTTCAATCACCCCCGCCTCCGGCCTGTCCAAGGACAGCATCAGGGGGACTGTAGTGCACGCTAGGAACTTCAACCCATCTGCCCGTATGCGCCCCCACATCGGAGTCATGCTCTCAGATGCGTACACCGTCATTGCGGAAGAGTTTCGCGTCATGCGAACCCGAGTAGAGAACGGCGAGGAGTTGTCCCCCTCCGAGGCCCGTAAGTTCTCCGCCCTTGCTGATACTATGACCAAGCTAGCCCGTGAAGAGCGCGAGCAAGAGAAGAAGACTGACCCCTCCCAGCTTTCCGACGAGGCCCTTTTGGAGATGCTAGAGTCGGCTAGAGAGGCGCTCGGTAGCGGGGACTAATGAAATGTTGCTGGCCCTCGTGTACCAAAAAAAGCAGGTGGTACGTGAGGAACACCTGGAACGGCGTCGTCGTATTTGTCGTGTGTGACATGCACCTACACCGCCTTACTAAAGCATTCCCGCCTGGGCGTGTGTACGTAGGCACCATCGAAAGTAAAGAAAGTAATGACACTTCCCATTGAACTCCGAAGAGCTAGAAAATCGGACATCCCCTTTATTACTAGCTCCTGGCTGAAGTCTAACCGCTACGGTTACCTCCCGCAGTCTATCCCCAACACCGTCTACTACCACCAGCACCACAAGATTTTGGAGGAGGTTATTCCTCGCAGCGTGGTGCTTGTAGCTTGCAACCATGAAGACCCCGACCAGATTCTGGGTTGGATGTGCGCTGAAGTTGTGGACACGGCGATGGTTATTCACTACGTGTACGTCAAGAAGAGCTTCCGAAAGTTTGGCTTGGCTACCCGCCTGGTGGAAACCATGGCTGAGGTTGAGAAGCCCCCTGCGTTTATGTGCACCCACTCTAACCGCGAAGTGCGGGACATCGTGGAGCGCAAGAAAATGATCTACAACCCTTACCTGCTTTTTGATAAGCTGCCGGAAGGGTGGTCTACTGATGACCAAGAAGATAGTAAGTAAAGACCACGCTAAGAAGATTATTCAAGAGGCTACGCGCAGAGCATCTAAGCGTAAAAGCCTTGACGCTAACTCCTTGCTCTTTGGCCCTCAGCGTAAGTTTGTTGACGACACCTCTCGCAACAAAGTAGCGGTGTGTAGCCGCCGTGCAGGCAAATCTTTCAGCATTGCCTTTATGCTTTTGCAGCACGCCATGAAGCACGAGCGTAGTATCAACCCTTACATCACGCTGACACGCGATAGTGGAAAAGATATTTTGTGGCCCGCTCTGCATGATTTAAACGACAAGCTGGACCTAAAACTTAGGTTTAGAGAAAACACGGGTGATATTATATTGCCTAACAAGTCTAAAATCATCATTCGAGGTGCGGACGACAAAAGGCAGATTGAAAAGCTACGTGGCCCTAAGTACCCTATAGCCGTCATTGATGAGGCACAGGGCTTCCCGCATTTCCTCCACGACCTAATCGAGGACGTGCTGGAGCCTGCGACCTTGGACTACGACGGGCAGATAGTTGTCACTGGCACGCCCAACTCCGCCTGCGCTGGCCCTTTCTACGAGTTGACTACGCAATCTGGGGGCTGGAACGTGCATACCTGGACTCTCCGTGAGAACCCGCACATACCCAACGTAGAGGCGTGGTTGGACCGCAAGCGAACGCAAAAGGGGTGGGATGATAATCATCCTACCTACTTGCGTGAGTACTGCGGTGTATGGATCCGTGACGCCTCGTGCCTTGTCTTTGAATATAACAAGAACGTAAATTTGATCGACGAGCCTCCTTTTGAGTCAGCAGATGACTGGGAGTTTGTGCTGGGCATCGACCTTGGGTTCAACGACCCAACTGCTTTTGTGGTTATGGCTTACAGCCAGGAACTACGTCAAAGTTTTGTCGTTACGAGCTACAAAGAAACTGAGCTTATCCCCAGTGTGGTAGCTTCACGAGTTGAGGCGTTAATGGAGAAGTACCCCTTTACACGTATCGTTGCTGACACGGGCGGGTTTGGTAAGGGCTACGCAGAGGAAATGAAGAAACGGTTCTCTATACCTGTAGTTGCAGCCAAGAAAACCGAAAAGCACGCTTACCTTCAAATGCTAAACGGTGACTTCCGCACAGGCAGCCTTCAGGTGTGCGGGCGAGATAACCAAGACCTGCTAGAAGAGATCAGCTTGTTGCAGTGGGATTTAGACCGTATGGAGCGGGGCCAAATGGTAATGGACCGCAGGCGGTTTCAAAATCACCTAAGTGACGCTCTGCTTTACGCTTGGAGAGAGTGTAACCACAACATAGGCGAGTTCTTGCGAAACGACGCTTACGACTATGGCTCCCCAGATTACTGGGCTGCGGAGGCCAAGCGTATGGAAGAGGAAGAAGTACGCAGGCTAGAGGAAGACTCTGAAACTCCCTGGTGGTCAGTCCTGTAAATGTCTACCGCCTCTTTCAAATCATGCAGGCGATCCAGCTCTGTTTTTCGGGGGCCATTTTTGGCGTCAATAAAGCGGATGGCGGCGAGTAGAACGGGGTACATATTTCTCCTTGAGGTGGCTTGCTAGTGTAAGCGGATTTGCTTACCACGCAACACCAATGGCACTAGCACGATGGTCTTCACCTCAGAGGAACTAATTGAACTTGTTGACGAGCTTCGCGCCCGTGGCGTCACCTATTTTAAAGTGGAAGGTGCTGAGATTACTATGGAAGCCATGCAAAGCTCGGAAGAGGTAGAAGTTGAACACACCCCAGGTGAACCCGCCGATGACATCATGTATTACTCCTCATGATTAAAAAAGATGACTTTCGCTGGTGGACAAAAAAACAAGACGCAGACGGCGTCATGGCCACCTACAACCATATCCGAAACCGCGACGGTGCCCGCCGTGAAGATAATCTTCGTCATATGCGCTTGTATGGTAATCGGGATTACCTTGGAATTGGGCCGAGCGGCTATTCGCTTCCTATTTCGCAAGACAGGGTCACACTAAATGTCATCAAGTCTGTATGTGATACTGTTTCCGCTCGTGTTGCTAAGAACCGCCCCCGCCCAGTTTTTCTTACGTCTGGCGGAAACTACACTCTACGACGCCGAGCAAAGCTCCTAGAGAAGTTTGTAGAGAGTCAGTTTTACACTGCTGGACTGTACCAGATTGCACCGAAAGTATTTTTAGATGCGTGCGTGTTTGGTACAGGGGTTATTAAAACGTACAAGACCGGGGATAAGATTTGCGTCGAGCGCGTGTTTCCCGGTGAAGTATTAGTAGACCAGGCAGAAGGCTTATACGGCGAGCCCCGTCAGATGTTTCAGCGGAAGTTTATTAACCGCGACGTTCTGATAGACATGTTTCCCTCTAAAGCTGGGCCTCTTCGTACTGTGGAGGCTTTTTCTGATGAGGATGGTTCGTACGGGTACGACTCTACCGCAGACCAACTATGCGTAGTCGAAGCGTGGCATCTTCCTTCTAGTAAGGACGCTACCGATGGTAGGCACAGTATTGTAGTTGACGGTGTTGAGTTGATTAGCGAGGAATGGAAGCAGGACAGCTTCCCGTTTTCGTTTATTCGTTGGGGGGACCGTCTCCGTGGTTTTTGGGGCATGGGATTAGCCGAAGAACTTACCGGCATCCAAGTAGAGATTAACAAGCTACTTATGAAGATTCAGAAGGCAATGCAGCTTCTTGCTGTGCCCTGGGTCCTAGTAGAGGCCGGCTCAAAAATCAAGAAAGCGCATCTTAACAATCAGATTGGCGCTATTATTCCTTATTCTGGGACACCTCCTATCGTCAGGCCAAACCAGACCATGAGCCCCGAGGTGTTTAGTCATCTCGATAGGCTCTACCAACGCGCCTATGAGATTGCGGGGGTGTCCCAGTTATCTGCCACTTCTCTCAAGCCTGCGGGCCTAGAGAGTGGTGTGGCGCTTCGTGAGTACAATGACATTGAGTCAGAGCGGTTTGCGCTCATCTCTCGTCAGTACGAAAATATGTTTATGAGCGTTGCCAAAAAGGTAGTGTCTCTAGGGAAAGAAATCTCCGAGTCGTACCCAGGGTGGTCCGTGGTAGCCCAGCGTGACCGACACACCATTCAGGAGGTAAAGTGGAAGGACGTAGACATGGGCAAGGACGCCTATGTACTAAAGGTGTTCCCCTCGTCCTCACTCCCCACGACTCCCGCCGGTCGCCTAGCGATGGTAGAGCAGCTAATGGGCGCTGGACTTCTCAGCGGTGAAGAAGCCAAGCGATTGCTAGACTTCCCCGACCTCGACCGGGAAATGGCGCTTGACCGAGCAGCGTCAGACAACATCGACCGTATTGTGGAGAACATCGTCGATGAGGGTGAGTACGAATCACCCGAACCCTTTATGGATTTGGTGCTTGCGCTTAAAAAGGTGCAGGCAGCGTATAACAAGGCCGTAAACGATAACGTACCAGAAGACAGACTTTCAATGCTCCGTCAATTCTTATCGGCCACGCACATTCTTATACAGAGGGCGCAGCAGCCGGCTATCGAGCCGACTGATGTTCCCAACGCCGGACCAAACGGCGCATCACCCACCGCTGTAATGCCAGATGACGGTACTGCACCTTTAATGTAAAGACACATGACTGAAGAAATCACCTCCACAGAACAGGCTCCAGTAGCCGAAGAAACACCGACCGCCGAAGCTGTTGAGCAAGCCGCTCCTCAGCAAGAGTTTGTACCTCCGCCCCGAGCGGCAGAGGCTTTGCAAATGCTTATGGAGCGAGAGAAGAGCATTCGTGAAACGGAAGCGTCTGTTAAGACTCAACAGACCGAAGTAGACCGTGCGCGAAAGCTTTTAGATATGGCCAAAGCCAATCCTCTACAGTTTCTAAACGACGTGGGGTCTTCTTACGAAGATGTGACCCAGCAAGTGCTACAGGGAAACCGCCCCGACCCAACTGCTAAGCTGCAGTCTGAGCTGCAAGAGATTCGAGCGCAGTTGCAAGTGCGACAGCAAAAAGAAGACCAGTCTAGGCGACAAGCCGCGCTTGATGAGGCTCGAAACTTAGTGACAAATTACGTGGATACTTCTGACCAGTATCCGCTGACAAAGCAAGCGGGAATGCAGGACCTTGTATTCCAGCGTATTCAAGACAACTATAACAGGACCGGACAAGCCCTCAGCGAATCATCTGCTGCTAAGGAAGTCGAGGATTATCTTTCCGGTGTTGTTGACAAACTTGCTCAAATCGAAGCGGTCAAAAACCGCTTTGCCTCGCAAGAGCCGGCAATGGAACAGCCTGACGTAACGGAACTGGCTAACACTCTAACCAATCGCTTGGCGTCTTCTACGCCGACTCGCACTGATGGGCAAATGCCTATGAAGCACACCGATTCGATTAAGAAGGCGGCGGCGATGCTAAAATTTGTTGATAACACATAAGGATAATTTCAAATGACTCTTAATATGGCCAGTTTTGCTGCAGCACTAAAGCAGCACTATACGGACGATCGCGTCCAGAACCTAGTTTACCAGAACAACCCCCTCTTGGCCATTGTGCCTAAGATGGAGTCGTTTGGCGGTAAGAACCTTCCGATTCCGATCCAGTACGGTGTGCCAGGGTCGCGTTCGGCTAGCTTTCTAAACGCTGTTAACCAAAAGGGCACTGCAAGCTCTGCGTTTAAGGACTTTGTTCTTACTCGTGTGCAGGACTACTGTCTTGCCTCGATTGATAACGAGACGATGGAAGCGTCAATCGGCAACCCCAATGCGTTTATGGAAGCAGCGGCTAACGAGATTGACTCGGCGCTTCTTTCCTGCACGCGCTCACTTGCCACCGCGCTTTTCCGCGATGGTACGGGCGTTATCGGTACGATTGCGGCTGCTCCTGCTCCTACCGCCACGACTTTCCGACTTGTTAACCCCGAAGATATTGTCAACTTCGAGGTTGGAATGACGCTTACCACCAGCACAGCAGCAGATGCAACTACCGTTGTTGAGACAGTAGTTATTCTTTCTGTTGACCGCGACGACGGAGACGTCGTTACGACTGCGGCTGCCGCCCCCATGGTTGCCGGGCATCTTCTTGCTTGCCAGGGCGATCTTCCACCTGCTCTCGGTGCTGCTGGAGTTAAGGTATCCGGGCTTTCCGCTTGGGTTCCCGACGCGGCTCCGGGCGCTGCTGCGTTCTTCGGTGTTGACCGCACCGCAGACACCAGCCGACTCGGTGGGGTTCGCTTTGACGCAGGTGCCATCGCAAGCAAAATTGAAGCCTTGACTAAGGCTTCTGCTCGGCTTGCCCGAGAAGGTGGTCGCCCAACACACGTCTTTATGAACCACATTGACTACGGTCTTCTTCTCCAAGAGTTGAACCTGAAGGTCAGCTATGCTGAGGTTGAGGCTTACGAGCGCGGAGACATTTCGTTCTCGTCTTGCCGAGTGCACACGCCGAGCGGAACGGTTTTGGTTACTCCCGACCACAACTGCCCGACCGGTAAGGCGTACATGCTTCAGATGGACACTTGGAAGCTCTACTCCCTGGGTAGCGCTCCTAAGATTCTTCAGTCTGATGGAATGCGTATGCTTCGTGAAACCAACGCCGATGCCGTTGAGGTTCGTGTTGGTTACTACGCGCAGCTTGGTTGCCGGGCTCCCGGTCACAACTGCGTGATCACCGGCTTCTGATACATTAGGAAAAGCAGGGGTAGGCTTAGGTCTGCCCCTGCGGCTCCTATATTATGGTTAAGCCTACCGCACCTTTCCCGACGCACCACCCTCTGGTACAAAACCCGGACGGTAGCCATAGTAACGTCCGCACTATGACAGTTGGGATAAACGACAGAACGTATGTACTCCCGTCAATGGTAGGTGGGAAACAGTTAGAGGAAGAAGAAGCAATCCGACTGGCGGAAAGGCGGGGTCTACAAAACTACCCGTCGTTTGCAACGCACGATAAAGCTGAACAGTGGATTGAACAGCACCACGGAAGCCAAGACCCGGCAGCTAACGCTCCCATGCGAGGCTGGTATTCACGACAAAAAGGTGGGGCAATGCCTGAAGAAGAAGAGCTACTAGAAGAACAGCGTAAACTGCGGTTAAGAGCGCTTCTTGACGAAGCCGAGCAGAGAGAATCTCAAAGCCAGTCGGAAATCGCTGCAGCTCGGCGGTCTATTCAGGAACAACAACAGCAAATTATGCTTGACCGACTCGCCGCTTCAGCGCAGCGAGAGTCTACCCCCGAAAGAGTTCTTCAAGAAGATATTAGAAGGCTTGCTCCTTCTCCAGAAGCAGACATGCAGCGCCGACGCCAGTCACGCAGCGCTCGTCAGGTAAGAACCATGCGAAGGGAACAGGAGCAACAAGAGCAAGACCACCGAGATGAGGTTCAAGCGCTTCGACGAGGTGCTGGTGCGTCTATCGCTGCACAGGCACGAAGAGCAGCAGAAGCCGAACGTAGGGCTCAAGAAGCCGAGGCTGCGCGAGCAGCACAAAGCGAGGAGACAGCGTCTAATAGACTGCAAGCACTTTTCGCTAGAATGAGGGGTATGTAGTGTCACGCACTCGTACACTAAACGAACTTATAGCCGAAGTCCGACAAAGGTCGGACATGGTCAACTCTGATTTCGTTACGGATGCCGAGGTAACTCGTTACATCAACGAGAGCATCTCCGAGTTGTACGACATGCTTATCACTGCGAAAGGCCAGGAGTGGTTTATTCGTGAATACGCTCTTACAACTCTTGCCAGTCAAGACTCGTATGAAATCCCTGCGGCAGAGGACTTCTATATTCTCTTGGGGGTAGACCTAAACAGTGGCGCGGAAAACCCCTCACCCCTCCGCCCTTACATGTTAGACGAGAGGCACGACAGAGCACACTTTGACACGCGGCCTTTCCTGTACCAAAACGGTACTAATCTTAGGTATCGTCTGAGCGGAACAGTCAAGGCGACTGCCCCCGGTATTGGAACGTACAACCACCGCATTACCTTTAAGCCCACTCCACCAGCGGGACTTAACATTACCCTCCTGTATATCCCGCACGCACCTGTTCTTGTCACAGGGGCTACCGACGTATGGGATGGATTCAACGGTTGGGAAGAATACGCCATTGTTGACTCTGCGATTAAGTGCTTGGAGAAGGAAGAGAGTTCTACGGTAGCTCTCGAACGCCGTAAGGAGCGCTTGATTCAGCGTATCAACGGCTTGGCCTCTGCACATGACGACGGGTTCCCCGAGCGTGTTACTGACGTAACCGGAAGGATTGTGTACTTCCCTTACGATGTCTGATTTTGTAAAAATCATTTCCACTGGGCTGCAAGCTCTCGACATTGTGCAGGACAATGTAGAAGCTGCGCTTCCTTCGCGGTCGGACTTTACCGAAGGTACGCTTGTAGAAGATGTAAGTGTTAGCCCCGGTTCGTCAATAGACCACCGGCTAGGTAGGCAGGCGCTCGGAGCTATCGTAGTAAAACAATCTGACGCAACAAACCCTGTTTTGGTTACAGGTCTGAGTGGTACGTCTATAACAGTCAGTGGTTCTTTTGCTGCTGACACTACCGCTTCCTTCTGGGTGTTCTAATGGCGTATACTAAAGACGGTAACAGTTTACTAACGCAGGTTGTAGATATCCCCATGGGTGGGGGTAAGGACGACAAGACACACAAGCAGTTGTTTCAGCCTCCGTTCTTAGCCACCGCTAAAAATATTGACGTAGACAAAACCGGGTCAGTACAAAAAAGAGACGGTATTCAATCTGTCATACCATCTTCCGTGGCGCAGCCGTACCCCGGAACGGGTACTCTGTTTGAGCATCCTGCCCAGCAACTTGGCATTGTCGGGCAGCCCGACTTCTCGACTTACCCTCCCCAAGAGACTTCTGTTGCAGTGGTAAGGGGAAGTTCTTCTTTTGTCACGTCAGGCTTTGTACCGTCTAATGTAACGGGAGTATACGCTTGCGACATTGAAGAAGACCCTCTGGTAAGAATTGAAGAGGCCCTTCTGCATGTCCAGACTAGCGTTGTTGGCAACAAAGTCCTTACTGTTTGGTGCTCTCAGCATAGCCCTGTGACAAAAGAGCAGGTTTACCAAACGGACCCTGTAAGCCCAGCGTTGACCGACAACAGATGCTACTACATGATCAAAGAGCGAGACACGGGTACAGTTATTGTTCACCCTACTCGACTAGAAGATGCAGTTTCGGGTGCGTTTGACAACAACCCTCGCTACACACATATATCGGTAGTAGACTCGGCTGACCCCCATTGGGTTATTGTGGCTGCGCCCGACTTATACCCGGAAGCAAACTGGGAATTTTTAGGTGGCGCTTCTATTTCCACAAGTACGTATGCTACTACGTACAGTAAAGTTAGCTTTATAGCAAATCAGTCACCCATAGAGCGTTTTGTGGCTTTTGATATGCACGCGGGGGAGGGGTCAACTTACGCTCATATTTTAGCGCAAAGTTCTTTGGGAGCAGGGCACGGTAATTATTTAATACGTATCGACAAAACACTTGCCGTAAGCCAGAACCTTCTTCTTGGAACGAACGCACAACCTTACCACAGCGGGGCTATTTACCACGATGTGGTAAACAACTTTGTTTTTACGGCTGTGTCCAACCAAGATGGTATTGCAGGGGCGCTTCCAGGAGATGGGGAGTGCTGGGTTCATCGTTACGACATGTCTTACACGGCAAGCGCGCCTTTTTACCCTAAAAAACTTTTTGCCCAAACTATTCCTGGCGCATTTCCCGGCTCGCACGATATAGGCATTACGGGGGCTTGTACGCGCCTTACTATTTGCCCTGGAACATCCTCTAGCTTGTACGTGTTTGGCACTCAATTTTGGGACCCTACGGGGTACGCGAGGGTTCCACAAGACCTCGCAACTGCCGCAATCCCAAGATCCGCTGTAAAAGCCCTTTACATGGACCGTATTTCCGGTTCACGAAGTATGTTAAATGTAAAGTGGGTTGAAGTTCAGGACGCTTTTACAAACTTACCCTCAATAACAGCAGAAAAAAATCAGCCGAGTTGTTATATTACTACAAAGGCATTTAAGGGGTCTGCAAATTCGTATCCTATGGTAGGGCTATCAGTTACAAACGGGGACCCTACTACGACCACACCTATAAGAGAGTTAGCCTCAGACGAAGTATCTAAGTACAGTTACAAGTACACTACCCCTGGGGGGCTTATTCTTGACCCTATCCCAGGCAACGCGGTAGAAAACCAGCCCAGCAAGCATCCTATGGGAGTAGTTGCGGCTCCTTTAGATGACCAATCACTGCTAAGGCCGGTTGCTAGATTTGGATCTGATTTAATTGTAGAGTGTGAAGATGTTTTTCCTTACGAAACAGGTATTATAGGGTCTGCCAGCCCGTACAGAGACTTAAACGGGTACGTAAATGAGGCTTCTAGGTGGCTTGCTCCAGGGCTAAATAATGTTAACACCACCGAAATTGCCGGGGAACATTTGTTTGCGTTTAAAAGCAGGCTTTTGTCGGGTGTTAGACGTATTACACCTCTAAATAGATTTAAAGCCACAACGGCGGAGGTTGGCGTTACTGCCGCCGGGGGAACTGTATTTTCGGCTAACGCAGCGGGAGCTTTTGGGGGTGAAGAAGTACGTCTTAACCTAAGTGTGCCATCTTTAACTGTGCAACAAGACGGTCCTCAAACGTATTTTTCTGGCGGTTATCTGGGGTTTTTTGACGGTACAAACAACGGGGAATCCGACACGCATTCTTCGCCCGGAAAACCTTATGTACAGTTGTACAGTTCAACCGGGGCAGTTATAGACCCCAACGCCCCTCCCTCAACCGGGCAACCAACTAACTTTGCGTTATCCACAAAATCTAGGTACACATTTACCCTTGTGTACGCTATTGAAGATTACGACGGTAGAGTGCATCGAAGCGCACCTTCCCCTGTAGCCACAGTGTACAGTAACCAGACAGGTGCCGGCGCTCAAATTTCGGGTGTAGTCGCTTTGCGCTACCTTATGCCACCCCCGTCTGCTTTTTTTACACGCGCAGTTAACAGTTTAAAAGAACGGCTTTTTATTGAGGTGTACGCCAAAGTAGAGGACTCGCGAGAAGCCGCTGATTTTACGGACCCTACGCGAAGTGGAGCGCAGCTTAGTGTAGGTACGTTTACTCTAATAGACCGGTTTGAGCCAGAAATGGTAACTAACTTGCAGCAGGGCACTTTTCTTCTTCCTTCCGGGGAGAAGAGTTCTGCCACAACCCCATGGAGCATATCAGTTAAAAATGATGGGCAAGTAAGATCGGGCTTTGCGTTTTTTGGGGAAAGGCTAATTTACGACCCTTTGTACTTTGAGGAAACTACCTTAAGACAAGAGAATGTTAGTGGTGCTTTGACAGACGTAGCATCTGTAAGCTCCGGGCAGTTTCAGGATCTAACACTATACACCGAGGGGGGAGTTATAGAAAATGACCCTCCTCCTGCGTTCAAAACAATCCAGACAGCAAACAAACGTATGTGGGCTATACCGTCCAATAACAGGTCGTCTGTATGGTTTTCAAAATTTTTACTGCCCGGAAAATCCCCCGAGTGGACTGCCGCGTTCACTCTTCAAATGCCGCGGGGTGACGATGAACTAACTGCGCTATCTAGCATGGATGAGAAAGTAATAGTGTTTTCTCGAAGCGATGTGTTTATCATTATTGGTGAGGGACCTAACAATCTAGGTAGAGGTGGCGGGTTCACCGGCCCACGTAAGGTTGCGTCTGACGTGGGGTGTGTAAACAAGTCTTCTGTTGTGGCGGGTCCGTTTGGCGTTATGTTTCAGTCAGAAAGAGGCATCTACGTATTGACTAGGGACTTGCAGGTAAGCTACATAGGTAGCCGCGTAGAAGACCAGATCACTTCAAATTCTGATGTCAGTTCTGCCGTGCTAGTAGAAAATCGTAACCAAGTAAGGTTTACTCTCAACACGTCGGGCCAGACACAGCTAAAGACCCTCTGCTACGATTACTTGCACCAAGTGTGGACTGTGTATGAGTCGGACTCTTCGGTAGTAAAAAACACTACTTCTTCTATTATGTTTAACGCAAACCACACGGTGTTAGGGGCGGACAACTACGTTAGCAGGGATACTCCGGGGTCGTATTACGACGGCAACTCCTTTGCTCAAACGTCTATTGTGTCTTCATTTACAACCGCTTGGGTCAAGCTGGCAGGTTTGCAAGGGTTCAAAAGAGTAAAGAGGGCGTTCTTTTTGGGGCAGCACTTGGGTGGTAAGGTGTCTCTTTCGGCCCAATACAACTATAATGAGGTTGCAACAACCTCGAAATCGTGGACAAACGCTGAAATCGTGGCATTATCTACAGATCCTATGCAACTTGGCCTACATATACCCCGACAAAAATGCGAGAGCATACGTTTTATTTACTCCGACAAAGACATCGGAGCCGCGCCAGCGGATGGCGGCATTATAAGTAGCATAACTATTCAGTTTGGCGCAAAAAACGGAATGTACAAGATGTCCGAGGGGAGCAAGAAATAATGGCTATAGACCCGTTTACTATCGCACGATTGGGACTTGGGGCTGGTCAGGCTCTGTACGGTATTTCAAGACTGGGCGAGCGCCAGGAGGACCAACGCGGCCAAGAGAGGATCCGCAGGTTGCTACAGCAGGCACAGGCGACTAACCTTCGACAAGGCCAAGCTATTGCGGGTTCAGGTGCGGGTATCAGCCCGGCGTTGGCCCAGCGTGCTGCGCTTCAGAGCGTTAGCGAAGCCAACCAAGCTGCCACTGCTTCAGCTATGGACCAGGAGGCGGCCCTTGCACTAGCGGACCGCGAGAGGACCGACCGTCTAGTCGGAGCGGAACTCGGTGCGTTGGGAGCTTTTGGCGGTCAAGTGCTCACCGCTCTTCAAGGTGAAGAAGGCGACGACGACGAAGCTGAAAAGCTTAGGAAGCAGGAAGAAGCTCTTAAGCTTGCGGGTAGCGCTGCTCAGGCGGCTACGGCGGCTGGCGAGGCGGCACCTGCCGCTACGGTGGCTAGCGAGGCCGCTGGCAGCGCGACCCCTTCCCCTGCTACGGCGGCTAGCGCTGCCGCCAATAGACCCTCAAGTATTCTTGACAGGTTTCTCTCCACCGACCCAGAAACACCCGCTCTAACACCGCAAGAGCTAGCGACTTTAGAAGCATCTTACGCTGGTGACCCGCTGCCTGAAACCGCGCGGGGGCTTTCTAGTCCAGGGGCTACCCCGGTAGGAAATCTTGGTATGCGTGCTGAGGATATTTCCATTGGCTTGCCCAGCACTCGTACTGTCGGTAGAGGTACCAAAACCGAGCAAATACCTCTGACGGACGAAGTCCAATCTGTTATAGACTCATCTCGAACTCCCGACCCTTTTGGGGTGGTTTCAACTGTATCCCGTCGAGATATTGAAGACAGAAATCAAACGGAAGTATCACGCCCAGACATGACTAACCCGTATGATGTCGGGTCTGACTTGAGCAACATTGACCCCCTCATGCCTTCGCCAACGCTAGACCAGTTCGCGCAAAACAGGGGGGTTGTTTTTGAAGACGACCCTGCCCCCACAACTGAAATGGTTGACGACAAAGACGCGATTGGCAGAGACTACAGATTGGCGCTAGACGCCGCTCGAAGAGAAGCCGAAGCGGTAGAGCGGATGGGTTCAAACGAAAGTATTCTTCTGCCCGAGACTGACTTAGCTGGTAGAGACAACCAAGCTACTATCGACGCGACTTCCCAGAGCAGAAACGCGGCAGCGTCTCGGCAAAGGCAAGAGCGGTTAGCCGCACAAGCGGCAGAGGCTCGCGCTCGTGAGCTAGCAGCAACTCCTGGGGTAGAAAACTTTGGGGAAATGCAATCGACAGTAGCTCCTGAAGGGGGCATGTCTGTAGGTGAGTTACCCGCAGAGGCAGTGTCTACTCAGCCCCAAGTTGGCCCACCGGCACCAGCAACCCCTGAAGAGGGTTTTCGCGACCCGAGCACTGGGCGCTCGACGCGAGGGAGAGCCGACGCGGGTCGTTCGTTTAGTGAACATGTTTCGGGGGCGGGGGAAAGGTTGGGTCGTTTAGGCGCAAACTTTTCGGCTGCTCACGCCGCAGCGTTTACGCCAAGAGAAACCACACGCAGAATTACCGAGTATGGGCAAAGTGGTTACCAGACTACCCGAGCGTTTCGGGGCGACGAACTACGTCGTTTAGAGGCCCTGGGTGCGGGGGTTGCCCGGTCTGTTATTGAAGACCCCACCTCCGAGCGAAGCACGCGCACCCTACGCTCACTGGGTATTAACAACCGCACCATACGACATCTGGCTAATCGCCATGCGTATAACAGGAGGAACCAGTAATGTCCGATACAGACACACTGCCTGACGAGGGTGCGGTCGGGACCCCCACTGCATCGAACACACCTTGGAGCCCTCGGATGATGTCCAACGAGGACGTAGGGCAAACATCTATTCCTGGCTCTGAAGGTGGGGAGGGGTCTTCTGCTTTAACTACGGTAGTAGGGTTTCGCCCAAGCGAAACTGCCCAAAGAGGAAGAGGAAGAAGGGCACCCAACCCGGTTACTTTCCAGCTAGAACAACAGGTTGATTTAGCCCCCGGTGACCCGGCGCTAGACGCTGCCGCTAGGTCTGCAGGCGAACAGCTAGCAAAATCGGAAATGGGCGTTCAAGAAATTGCTGCGGAGGGTTTAGACAGTGTAGCTGCCCTTCGTCAGAGAAACGCTGACATTCTCAACCAGCAGATTTCTCGCGAAGAGCAAATTTTGGACGAGCAGGAACAGGAAGCAGACCGAATGCTTCAACAAGTTTCTGAGCTAAACGAGTCTGTAATGAATCAGACTATAAACCCAGCCCGGTTTTTTACAGAGAACCGTGGCGCGGGACTAGCTTCCGCCGCTTCAGTTGCGCTTGGTGTTTTGGGGCAAGGGCTAAACCCAAACATTGGTAACGCCGCCATGACTATTATTGACCGCGCTGTTGAGCGGGATATTAGTGCCCAGGTAGCTAACCTACAGAATCAAAGAGCGGGTGTTGCGATGTCCCGTAATCTCTACGGGGACTTGCTCAATACTTTCCAAAACGAAGCTGTAGCGCGTAACACACTACGCTCTATGTACCTTACGGAAATGGAAAGGCGTATCGGGGCTCTTACGGCTCAGACTCAATCACGAGAAACACGCGCACGAGCAGCTCAGATAATGACTAGCCTGCGGCAGCAACAAGCAGAGGCCGCAGCCGAGGCAGCGAGAGCTGCTAACCGAATTAGATACACTGAGGTTACCTCCGGGTCACAACGTGTAGGGTCGCAGAGAGGTATACGCTCCGCAGCCCAACAAATGGCAGCTTCCGCGCCGTTGATGGCCACAGGTGTCGCCCAAGCAATGCAGCAGCACGGTATCGACGTTAACGGTGCTCCGGGTCTTCCCACTGCCGGGGAGCGGTTGGCACAGTCTGATATAAGAGGCAGCAGAGAGAGTCAATCTCAGGCACGCCGCGCCGACCGCCAGTTACGTAGCACTAACCAAAGAAATCAAAACCGAGCAGCGCGAGAGGTCGAAGCTCAAGAGGCAGCGGTTAGTAGTACAGGTGACTCTCCTTTCAACCGCCGACAAGCGCGGAGATTTTACAGTCGTCAGTCGAGTAGTAACTTTAGGGTAGTACCAAACCTAGAAGTAATCCGTACTCGAAACGGTACTGTGCAGGGTATTAGGACTGGTACGACTCGTGCAGTTTCCGCCGGTAACCCATCCGCAGACGTGGATGTGTTTCGACCTGCAAGCAGTAACGGTAGAATGATTGCTGTTTCGTCAACAGGTAGCAGCCGGTTTGTAAGCCCAGGCGATAGTCTACGCTCAAACGAGCGTCTAGCAGGGTCCACATGGGTACAGGAAAATCGCGCCGTGTCGGCAGAGTCCGCCAGGTATGTCCGACAGACAAGCGACTCACTTCCCATCGCTACAGTGGGTAATGAGCAATGGGTACTTCCCGCAAATGCTGTGCAGCAGCTTGACCGTCGAACTATTGACAGGGAAATTGAACAAATTGAGGTCGCTTCCCGAGGTCGAAGGTTGGTAAACCGAACATTACGACGTATCCGCGAACTTGAGAACAGTGGGATTGCCTGGAACTCTGCGGCTGACCAAGGTGAGGTCGGCCCTGACCTACTTCAAATTCAAGGTTTAATGGCGCAAATTTCTGGGCTTGGTGTTCTGCAGGAAGGTGAGCGTGAGGCCATACGGGATATGACTTCGCTTCCGGTCGCTTCCGAAGACTGGACGCTGTTTTGGTCTGAGCAAGACCGTACTGAAGGAGCCCTACGTACCATACGTCGTGGCATGAATGATATTTTGGGTAGTCGTCGGTTGTCGTCTATGATTAGGCGGGTGCCTACTGGTCGTGACGTAGCATCAAGGTATACTGAGTAATGTCTGACGATATTCTACTAAGAAACGCTGAAGGTGACGTTCAACGAGTAAACACCGGCACAACCGACGGGCGACTTCGTGATCTAATTGACACTGGGTACGAAGTCGAAGCTGAGTCAGGTGACGTTACTTTAGCGGTTCTTGCTAGCGACGGGGCAGGCGGTCAAAGCGTTGACCACGTACCAGCTAGAAACCTACGCGCATATCTTCGTGATATGGAGCAAGCGACTGGTGTACAACCTGTACTAATAACAGGTGACAACGACGTTAGGTCTTACGTACAAGACTCGCGAGAAGAGGCTGCAAGAGCCGCAAGAGTACAGGACTTAAGCACTTCTTGGGAAGGTCTTGCGCTTGGTGTAGCCTCGGGTGTTGCCTCTCCCTTTTTGGCTGCGGGACGCCTAACGGGGGCAATAGACGGGGACAGCCAGTTTTTTGGAACAGACCTTGGTGAGCTAAGTGAAGCTCGCCCCGGCTCCCAGCTTGTGGGTAATCTGGGTGCTCTTATAGCCTCCGGCGGAGCTAGTGCAATATCTGGGGCCGGCATTAGAGGCGCTCAGTTAGCCGCTAGAGGTGGTGCCGGGCGACTGGGCCAGGCTGCAGTAAGGCACACTATCGAAGAGGGTTTATTTACCGCTACTCAAGGCGTTACGTTAGCGGCGCTACAAGAAAACCCAGACCTCTCAGCGGAAGCTCTTTTGGCCGGAGCCGCCCTTGGTGCAGCGATTGGGTTGCCGGGCACAGGTCTAGCCGCGTATCGAGCGGGAAGAGCAGGGTCTAGGAATCTTTTCCCTGAAGTTATTGGTGAGGCAGCTACCAACACTAACCCGTTTGCTCGGTTAGTTGAGTTAGGCAGAAACCCACCCACTCACGGCACTACACTTCCAGTTGCTCCAGGTGCCGCCGCTGCCCATGACTCCCTTGAGGGAGTTCTTTCACCGCAAGAGCTTGAGCGGCTGTATTCACTCGGTATGCTACCGGGGGGAGAGGCACGCGCTGCGGGCGTAACCCTTTTGGGTGGCCTGGGTCTTAGGTTGCGGCAGGCCGTAAACAGGTGGCGAACAAACCGCGCTATTACAAACACTGGTAACCGTGTTGAAGAAGCCGACGTTCGGATGATAAACACACCAGAGTTTATTGATGACGTAGAAATGTCCGACGTTGAAGTCGGCGCACAGTTTAATCGTGCAGGCGTTGAAGACATTACCCCCACGCTAAACTTTGCTGACGAAGTTAAAGCAAAAGCGTTTGGCGGCCCCGAGGGTCAAGTACCTACTGCGTACAGAGGCGTGGTGGACCCCCCGGATACGTTTAATGTTGACAGAGAAATAATACAACGAGAAATTGACCGTATTGTTGACCAAAGAATCAGTGCAAATTGGGGTGACATTTTACTAAACGCTTCGGGGAAACGGCTTACTGACGCCCAGATTGTGCGTGCTAGGCAAAACATACTTAGAAGAGCGCCTAATTGGCACAGTGGTTTAGGTCTAACCCCAGACCAAATTGCCTACGCTGCTGCTCGTAAAGTCACCTCGGCGTCGAGGGTAGCCAGTCGCGAAGCCCTTGATAGTATATCAGCGTTTAGGGGTACCCTGCAAAAGGCCACGGAAAATATTTTTTCCGACTTAGGTGGTTCTTTATCTGCCCTTCGTCAATCTCGTACTGCGGATGAGTTTCTTACTAACATAATACGAAACGACACTGGGTTTCTTAGGGCCATTGATAACAACGCTCTAACACGCGGAACAGAAAACTTTGGCAGGCTTAGAGAGAACCTAGACGAAATAGTCAGGGGTAAAAGATCTGCAAGAGACGTTGGGGTGTACGAATCTTTAGACTCTTTAGATGAGCTTGAAGGGTTACCCATGTTTGGTGAAGCTGCCACCAACAGGTTTAACGCTGCACAGCGTCTATACAAAGCTGGCCACAAGGGAGAAAGAGGGGAAGCCACCGGAGCCCGTCAATTCTTTGACCAGTTTATGGAAGACGGTAAGTTCTCCCAGAGAAAACTTCTCAGCTACATTCAAAGAGCCACTGACTCCACCGGGGGACCCATTAGCCCTGACCGGGCCATGCGTCAAATAAAGGAAAACCTAACTGAACTTAGGGAAGCCGCAGAAGAAGCGGCAGACGTTATTGACGACGCCCCCTCTTTTTCAGGTGCTGCCGGCACCGCCGCGCTAGACCGCGCCACCGAAATTGTGGCCAACAGACAACGTCTTGTTGAAATGTTTAAGCGTACTAGCGGTGAAGGTGCAGGAGTTATGACCGGAGGTCAGGCTCAGGCGGCTGGTGGTATGACGGGTGCTATTACAGGCTCTACCGCACTAGGTTTTGGTGTCGGTGGTATAGGGTCTGCCAGCATCAACATTTTACGTGAACTCCAGGGTAGACCCTTGCGTAGCTTGTTTGCTACTGCTCGAAAAGACAGGCAGCTACAGTTGTACGCGCAACGTCTTGAAAGTGGTACCGCTGAGGTTCGTAAAAGGTTTGAGGGTCTAAGCAAAAAAGTTAGGACTGCTGGAAGAACGGGTAGACTTGCGGGTAGAGATTTAGGGTTCTTTATCTTCAACGACCACGCAAATCGGGAGCAACGTGTGGAGCAGTACAACGCGCTACGCTCACGGTTTAACGAGCTTGCCAGCGACCCCATGCAGCTAACGGACGAGCTTGAAGCGTCGTTCCACATGATGGACGATGTAAACCCAGCAGTAGCTAACGGGCTACGGCAGACGGCGCTGCGTGCAGTGCAGTATATTTCCAACACCTCAACTCCGGCAACGCTGGACCCGCTTGTACCTGACTTTGTGTCTGTTTCCCCTAGCATGGCTGAGGTGGACGGGTTTATGCGTAGGTTTAGGGCATTGCAAGACCCCCTATCTGTGCTGGATGATCTAGCGTCTGGGCGACTTACCACAGAAGCCGCTGAAGCTGTGAGTGTAGTGTACCCGCACATTATGGCAGACATATCTGCAAACTTAGGGGAAGTTATTACTGACATGGGGAAAAACGCCCAGCGTATTCCTTACCAGATGCGAGTAAACCTAAGTATTCTTACTGCGTCAGCAACTGACACTACGTTAGAGGGTAGTTTTATTCGTGCAATGAACAGTAGGTCAGCGCAGACCCCGCAACAAGCTTCAGCCCAAGGGCTTGAGAGAATGAGAACCAGAAGGATTAACGTGGCGTCAGGCTTTATGACAAAAGCTCAGTCACTCGAAGAGGTATAAATGTCTAGTGCAATTGAAATCGCAGCAACCGCTGTAAAGGCTCCCGGAAAAGTATACGTTCGAGCTACTGTAACGACAGCCGAAGTTCTTCAGCTTGTTACGGAAGACTGGGATAGTAACTGGATCACTGTCCAGGCTGAATCCGACGACGTGTACATTAAGTTTGGGGCGACCGCCGCGTCAGTTAGCGCTGGTAACGTCCCCGCTCCCGCAACAACTAGCGCGGCCACGACCCCGGTTGTCGCTGCAGTTGGTGGTTGCCTGCACATACCTGCTGGAACTCAGAAAGAGTTTTATCTGCGGGATTGGGTTAAATTGTCCGACCAGGGAATCTTTATGGCTCACGTATCGCTTGCCATTACGGCAACCGGGGCGATTCGTTTCTACAAGAGCAGTGGACCGAGGGACCTGTGAAAAGGCGGCCCGGAAGTAATCGAAGGGATCTACGCATTCCTACCTCTCCACCTGCTGCCAGCGGTGGCGGTGGTGGGGGCGGCATCGTTACCGACGGGCTAGCGCTACATCTTGACGCTAGCGATGCGTCGTCGTATCCCGGCACAGGCGCGGTCTGGACAGATCTGGTAGACCCCTCTAAGGCCGTGACATTTGGCAGTAACCCTACGTTTGTCTCCGACCCTGGATATTTGAACCTCCAGGGAAACAACATTGCCAGCGGCACAAACGCGAACATTGCCAGCATAACCAAGGGAGCTATCGAAGTATGGTTCCGTTGGAAAGCAAACTCAGCTCAAACTGCGGGTACTCTACTTAGTACTGGAAGTAACTGGTACCACCTCGGTCAAGCATCAGGCGGAGGTGCCGCTGAAGCGTTTGAGTATTACAACGGCTATTCACCGCCTTTGGCTATGCAATACGTGGACACAGGCGGGTTGCAACATCTAAAAGATAGCCAATGGCATCAACTGGTAACTGTAGTCACAGGAGGCGGTGCCTCTGACCCAACTACGATATACTTGGATGGCGTAGTAGTGCCCCCCATTAGCGGCGGCGTAGGAGTTGAGTACCGGCACGGGTCGAACGCATCCACTGGAGTGTGGAACAACGCGCAGTTATATGTTGGTGCGTTGAAGGCTGCACTACCTTACAATAACGATATTGCTATTGTCAGAATGTACGACCGCAGCGCAGGTG
>JAAHTH010000056.1_pt2 | contig 21688 bp, 16 predicted proteins | sample 6116091 | NCBI WGS metagenome assembly JAAHTH01 (sample SAMN13939990, study PRJNA603662) | sponge metagenome | isolation source: marine sponge | host: Mycale hentscheli | place: New Zealand | collected 2006 | reverse complement strand
CCCCCCCCCCCCCCCCCCCCCCCCCCCCCCCCCCCGGAGGCCCCCCCTCTCCCTACCCGCCGCTCTTCCGATCTTCGAATCGAGTAAGAACGAGGGTCGGCGACACCGGTCGATCAGACTATTTGCTTCGTTCACAGTTGGACTTGGCACCGCAAATTCAAACTCTTTTTCCTGCCCTGCTCGATAATACCCCGGACCAGTAACCGTCAACTCTTTTCGAAACACTTCTTTGGCTATCGTTGACCTCCTACCACCAGCACTTCCAGAAGCAACCTCGCATTCGGTCACAGCAATCAGGCTGATTTTCAGCTTTTGACTCGCAATCGGCTGGTACGCCAGCACCTTAATCAAACCCGTGATCTCACGCCCCCGTCCCAGACGGGCTTTAACCACACGGATGACCAGTTTCCCCTTCCGATATCTTTGGACAACAACACCCGCGACAACGACCCAAACCACTGCAAGCAGGGCCAAAACGACGTACAACCAAGATTCAAAGGAATCAAATGCGACTGCAGTCAAACCTAATTTCACAACAGGCTACTCCAAGCAAATCAGTGTATCATCAGCGCTGTTACCGTGCTTCAGCATAGCTGACCATTCGCTCCATGTGTTCTTTCACCTATCCCCGACAATAACGACCTGCATCGGCAAAGTGAGCAAAATCATAGAAAAATCGACACAAGTGAAATTCTCCGCATTCATTAGGGACCTTAACCTTCTCTGTGCATGCTTGCGGTGAACTTGTTCACCGCAAGCAAGTACCACCCCATACCTGCACATGATTTCAGCAATCCTTCTCTCTCAATAACGAGCTCGTAATAGCACAGCTCGTAATAGCACAACTCAGTGCTAGGCGAACTGTTGGCCCTTCGGTGAAATGTCTTATAATGCGTTCATGAATAAGTCGACAGTCGCAGCCTACCTGAGAAAGAATCAGGACCCGCGTGGAATTGAGCATTGGAAGAAGCACGAAAACTGTGGACTCAAGAGCTACGGACTTGGCTTAACGATTCTCCGCAAGTACGCCAAGTCAATCGGGCGTGATGCGAAACTGGCAAAATCATTATGGAAATCGGATATTTACGAGATGAAAATCATCTCAATTCTGATTGACGATCCCAAAGCAATGACCACCGAGCAGGCGGAAAGACAAGTCGAAGACCTGGAAGGCGGTTATCTGGCTCACGTGTTCTCGTCCTGCGGTGCGCCCTTGGCCAAAACACCATTCGTCGTCGAACTCGCTGACCAATGGATCAAGAGCAAAGACTCCATTCGGCTCCGCTGCGGCTACGGATTACTCTACGAAATATCCAAGAGCAAGAAAAAAAGCACCCCAGACGAAGCATACTTTCTGGCACACATCGCTACGATCGACAAGCAACGCAAGAAGGCGTCAATCCCAATCTTAATGTCAATGGCGGGCGCATTGATTGGCATGGGTATGCGGACGACAAAACTCAACAGGGCAGCGTTGAAAGTCGCAAGGTCAATCGGTCCGATCATACACAACGAAACATGCGATCCTTTTGATGCTGTCAAACATCTCACCAGCCCCCATACCAAGAAAAAACTTGGGCTGTGATCGGTGACTATAAGCAGTGAGAAACTTGGCTACGGCATGCCAAACGAAAGGCAAAACATCCATCTGCTCAAACAACGCGATGAAAAACTTGGCAGGTAGTCGCTTAAACTTTCCCCAAAGAATGGCACCACTTGAAGTCTTATCTGAATTGGCGACACAACCGTCCCGCTGTCAGGGCCGCTTAAAAAATGGACGAACCAATCAAAACCTGTAGCTACTAAAAACACTGAAACTGTTCTTTTCGATTGCTAAATTCCATCAGACGGAAGTGGTGAACATTTGCACTGTTTTGCAGATCACCAAAAAAACGCGCCCTCTTGTGAACTTTTCAAAGCCTAGAACACAAACCAGGTCGCTGCCAATCCAACTTCTCTGTGCGGGATGACAATGCAGAGCCTTCCTTCTTGTACGGTCGGTAACCGAATGGCGGCAAAAGCATGTTGGTTCACTCTTTTCAGCAATGATTTAATAACCCAAACCCATGAGGCTGCTTATGCTTGCTGAGTATCAGAAAAAAACGAATTACGGCATTGCGATCGGGCTTTTGCTTCAAGTTGCATCTATCCCTTTGGGCGACACCATTATCTCACTTTTAGTCCTCCTCGCCGGAGCAGGATTTTTTATCTATGGGTGTTGCTGCTACGCGCTGAGCAAAGGGTATTCAGGAGGTCTCGGCTGCCTTGGATTCCTCAGTCTGCTTGGGCTTATCATACTTGTATTACTTCCGGACAAGCACAAATAGCAGCATGCTGCCAATCTGATGAGTTCCCCGCGGATAATCAGTAGCACTGCAAAACCAGCACGTCCTCAATCGCTGCCTTTGCGAGTTACACACGCATGATTCGAAATCGACTATTCCCGTAGAACACTATCACAATCGAAAGACCTTAGTTACCAATTTCCGGCAGTAGTCATTTCCTTTCATGAGCCAGCAACCATTGCGCTAGCAAAATCCGAGACATCAGATTGCACCAGTCTTGACAGAACAACTCGTGATCGACAACCCATTAACAGGGGTTGATGGTGATCAAGATTCACCCGGTAATGAAGTAAACAATTCCAAAGGATATTAAGGAGGACAGATTTTCGACATGCCATCATGCACATTTGATCCTGAAAACGGTCAGGCCAATTGATCGACCAACACGAAATCCTGGTTCCCAAGATTTCGACAGCCTTGAAATGTGACGAGTCCGAAGGTCGGTAGCACTTGGCGAAATCATCTGGTACGCCTTCTGGTAAAACGAATCCGTCGTATCAAGCGTTACGGATTCGGACTCTAACTTACGAAATTGTGAATTGATCACATGGCGATTTTTTTTCTGGATTCAAACGTTTCGATCCCGAATTCACTGGGCTATCGCAGGTCCCTGATCTGAAAATCGGCGTTCGCTGGATCACCACCGATCGTGAATGGCCCAAACTCCGCTGGCAAGTAGCCTGTGTCATCTTTGACATCACCAATCACAAGATAACCCGGCAATTCCGAACAAGCTGAGAATTCGTGATTCACCACGCTACCAATTGTGGGATTCTTGATCGCGGGTGTCATCGGATTACCGCGGAACACGTGATAGTCTCCGACACTGTGACCCGGGATCTTCCCAACCACCAAAGCCACAAGCGTCAGACGATCAACAACCTCCGCCGTTCTGGGCATCATTTCGTCCCGCACGATCCCTCGAACCGGGGTCCTATTCACCCCAAAGGAGCCTCGATATTCGAGCGGAAACTACTGCTTAGGATTCCAGCTTTTTTGAGCGGAGATCGCTGCTGGAAAAATGACCTGAATCACACTCTTCGCTGGCCTTTCCTTGGACGTGAAGAACTTCTGTTCAGCCCGAACTGACTGCAAGCGAAGAAAGTCGCCCCATGTCAAACCACAGCCTGTCCCCCCAGGTAAACGATCCAATACGCATGAAATCCCAACGCGACCGGAAACCGCATTTTGCTTAGCATACCACTGATCTCAGCATTCACTTACTCCTTGGCAACATCAACCTACCTGCCCCGAAATCAAAGCAGTGGGGTCGCCATGAGCTACACCGTCTCTTTTGCATTCGCGATGGTCTCAAGTCTCAGCATTAGGCAGAACTGCATGCAGGCGATCATAAGCACTGGCCCGAATTATTCGAAAACATGCTTGCAGCAGCCCCGCGGTCACACAAGAACGACAGCATTGACACTGTTAACGCAACTACCCAACAGATCAACTCCCACATCGAAGCCGCCTCCCTGGATGACATCGAGCCAACGACTCAACTGCCAGAAACATCGTTCGATGGCTCTCAAGAGAAGGATTTTCCATAAACAGGGCAACAAGCCCCCAAAACCGCGTCCTAAGACCCAGCAATGCAAAACTGGCAGAGGTTCGCCACACAACGCAGGCCGGAACGGTACCCAAAATGTTCGTTGTCACTGTATCATTTCAGATCTTTTGCGATCTGCTCGTCTGCGTACTCGAGTCCAGTCTACGCCTGTTTTATCGACGCAATTCGGACAAAAACTAGCCGCTTCCGACCAGCCGCATCAGCTACAGCTGTTCATACAAACCAGCATGCCCAGACAACAACTGGTCAACGCTGTCTGCCCACAGCTGTGATTCGGTGGAAAGCGGGGTACCTATTGTGCCTGCCAGGCTCTGACTTGCAGGCAACTGCGGCGAACTCTCGTTCCCATTTTCCAACGACAACTGAAACTGCACCTCAGAGAGCTGAACCGAAACAGCTTGCTGTTCAGGCATCAGTCCCTGTGCGCGTCGGTTTGGAGCCAACGTAGGCCATGCCCCCCCCTGATCATGTGCGAGCCCCTCAGCCCTGCCCAACAACACATCACCTGACGGCAACACTGCTTCACCTTCACCACTGCCAATCAACGCCAAAAAATTCAACACAAGCAGTGCATCAAACGCAGTGATTCTGCCGTCACGACTGACATCAAAGTAACGCCCTGGCCACGACTCGACTGTCAAAGGATCATTGAGAACCGATGTATTGGAATCAGAATACGCATTCGTTCCAGCCTCTGTAATGATCAACAAAGCATCAAGCACCGTAGTGGTACCGCTGGCATCAACATCGGTTGGAACAAGAAAGTTCCTCCACGCGGACGAAGGTTCATCAAGCTGAAGCTGTTCTGAAGTGACCTGATTCACAGCGACTCGATAAAAATGCCCACTTTCAATCAACGGGTTGGCCATGAGCCAATTTCCGGCATCTTTCAAAACAACAGCATCACCATCACCACCAGTCACCCGAACCATTTGAGTGGAAGGTGACAATGCAGAAACCGAGGGTGCATCGAGCACAATTTGACTGGGAGTTGCAGCGTTGGCATCAATGGACTGAAAATTGACAGCCACCAATGAACCGCTGGAAGTAAGATCAATACTTACTGCTGACACGACCAGCGAATTATCACCGCCCGCGCCATCCAGACTGACCCCATTGGTGGGCCCCGTCTCAAACGCCAACGCGACTTCGTCATTGGCTGCACGACCAGTCACGACCAGCGTGTCGATCGACGCTAGAGGTGCTGAAAACAAATCAGAAACACCGTCACTGATGGTTAATACATCTGCGTTGATTTCGATGGATGTTGTGGCAGAATTCATTTCCGCGGCAACCGCAGAAGGCACCGCCCCGTCCACAATACCCAACAGCATATCCTCAACTTCACCATCAACTGTAGCACCTGTAGGTGCCAGGCCACCGGCGGAACTGAGGCGGAAGCGGACTACTTTATCGCCCGCTGCTGTTCCTGCTGGAACAACATAACTGAATGTATTTGCACCGCCACTTACAACAACATTATTGGCGATCTGCTCACCAGTATCCGACCAGACTCCATTCTCGTTGAAATCGATCCATGCATCGACACGTCCTGCTTCCGACGCTGTGACCAGAAAACTTGAAGTTGTTGCGGCATCACTGACAGCAATCACACTTGCCAATTCGACCACACCGTCATCATCGCTTCCATCACCATCCGCATTGGATGTTGGTTGACCATCTGATTCTGCATCAATAGCAACTCCCAGCGTCAACGAGCCGACGACATGCGAAGCACCATTGTCCGCCGCTAAAACTGCATACACAGCGGGTGCATCACCGTAGTCACGGTTCACCACTACCTCTTCAACCGTGATGGTACCAGTGAGGAATCCAGAGGCATCCACGCCACCATTTGCCGTACCGCCATCATCCAGCACACGAACCTGGAAGGTTGACGTCCCGAAAGTGTCGGCCGCCGGAGTGAAAGTCAAATCGCCATTAACGTCTATCGCTGGACCAGCCGAAAACAACGATGGCAGACTCACACCGCTCACTTCGTAAGAAGACAAGCTCTGACTGGCAACCGAAGTCACCTCGAGATCAAGTGTGTAACGAGTCGCTGGCCCTGTCTGCTGAATGTAGATCGTGTAGGTACCTGCACCTAGCGGACCACTAAAACCACTACCCGCCGAATTTCCTGCGCGAGGAAGAATATTCCGCCCTTTCGACTCATCCTCTCCTCCAAATATCGTGCCACCAATGAAGGCGTTGTAGTCCACATTCGGGTTGTCAAGGAAATCAAACGCGTTGTAAGGGAATGACGAACCTGTATCGATTGCAAGGAAGGCTGCAACGTCCTCACCCGCGCCGTTGGGGTAGTCGTAAGCATCGACATACAAACCGCTCCACTGGAAACCAGGTTCAACCGTAAACGTGAACACATCCATATCACCTACCGCGAAAGCATCCTCTACATACCCGGTAACAAGATTCGAGCCCGGTTGAGTTGAACCGATAGGTGTCGGATTAAAGTTATCCGTGGACAGAGGATCCGCTGTACCATCAGCACCCTCATCATGCATCACCTGAGAACCGGGCCACGTACCGTCCTCGTATTGGCCAGGAAAGAAATCTGATGCAAAACCAGACACTGTCTGTGCACCTGAATCCTCAAGCACCTCAACGGGATCTCCAATACTGAAACCTGGTGCATCGTTCACGCCCGTCACCGTGATGGTGAAGGTTTGAGTGGTCGAAATATCCACACCGCCACCATCCGTACCACCATCGTCTTGAACTGCAAGTTCAAAGGTTGCCTCGCCAAACACATCCGGTGCAATTTCATAGGTCAGCACGCCGGCACTAGTGACGCTTGGCAGAGAGTCGAACATCCAGGGATAATTGACACTCACTATCTGGTAAGCCAACACTGACTGCAGCGCAGACTCACCCGCTCCCACATCAAAACTGCTGATAAATCCTGTTACCGTTTGTGCCCCTGCATCCTCCAATATTGCAGGTGGATCCGACGCAGTGAAAGACGGAGCCTGATTCGGAAGAACGTCAATCGTGACAGAAGCCCCAAGCGTGTTGAAGTTGTTATCATCGGGTGTGAACGTCAAGCTCAGGGTCTGGCCATTACCGACGCTCAATTGGGCGCCAAAATCAGGAGAGTAGGAAAAAACTCCTGCCACATCTGCAGTGGCGTTCAACTGCGCACCACTTAACAGAGTTCCGTGCGGAATCGCTGCCGGACCATCCCATGTGATTGACGGGTCTGCCTTTAAAACCGTGATCTCAGTATTTTTCAGGGCCTGGTTGTAGCGTGCTGCATCGGTGCCGGTGGGATTGAATTCCACTCGTAGAACCTGATCTACTCCTGCTGCAAGGATGGTACCCGTATCGGGCGTGTAAACAAAATCACCCAACACACCGTCGCTAACTGTAGCGTTTAACTGCGTGCTACTGAGCGGTGTCCCGTACACAATGTCATCGGGTTCAGGCCAAGAAAGCACGGGATCAGCCTTCACCACATTGATTTCAACAGCAGCAGCAACGCTGTTGTAATTACGATCTTCTGTCGGCTCAAAAACAACATTCAGTAACTGACCTTGCCCCACATCGAGCAATGCACCTGCAGCCGGTGTGTAAACAAAATCACCCGGCAAGTCCCCATCTACTGTCGCATTCAATTGCGTCGCACCGAGTGCGGTTCCATAAGGAATATCAGCAGGATTGCTCCAGGAAATTGCGGGGGTTGCTTTGAGAACATTGATCAAAACGTCTGCTGACACAGTGTTGTAGTTATCGGAGTCTTCTGGTGTAAAAGAAACGCTCAACGACTGATCCTGCCCCGCATCAAGAACCGATCCGGCAGCAGGGTTATAGACAAAACTTCCGGGCAATCCGTTTTTTTCTACGGCATCAAGTTGGGTAGCACTGAGCGGCGTCAAGTAGACGATATCCGCAGGCTTGCTCCATTCGATGACCGGGTTTGCTCTGGAGACATCGATTAAAACCATAGCCTCCGTAACACGAAAACTTCGCAGCTCATTTGGCGTGAACGTCGTAGAGAGGACCTGCTCATCACCCGCCTGAAGCTGCGTACCGATCGGTGGACTGTAAACAAAACTACCAAATACAGATCCCGGATTCGGTTGAGCACCATCATTTGCAGATGCATTCAACTGAGTGGTTGTCAAGTTAGTCCCATAAACGATCGGCGCAGGTGTTGCCCAATCGATCACCGCAGCGGGCGGCAGTTCAAAGGACCCCATGTCCAAAAGGTCATTGACCACACGCTTGGCAGGACCACCTCGCTGGTCTACTGGCAAGAACTCGATGAAGTTGTTGTCAACATCAACATCATAGCTATCCTGAGGCAGAAGTGTCCGATCACCTGCATCTACAGCAAAACTTGAGACCAGCAAAGCATGCGTCTGAGTCACTCCACCCTGATCTGCCAAGGGTTCTAAACCAGGATCAACCAACGGCCCTGCACCCCCACCGATCAGATTGCCATTGGCATCCGCCAACGGTTGGCCACCGGTAAATGATGATGCAGCTAATGAAGTGCCCTCACTATCCCCCACTAGACTGAACAAGACCTCCAGATCATTGGCAACATCACCAGGCGCAATAAAGTCTGCAGCACTCGCTGCAGTATTTGCTGCCAAAATTGTATTTTTCAGGCTCAGGGATTCACCGTTATCATTTGCCAGTAACCCAACGCCGCCACCGGTTCCCGCGGCATTGAAAGCTACGGTCGAGTTTGACAGAACGATAGGTGTATCTTGACTGTAGACGCCACCGCCATTACCTGCGGTTGTGTTTCCTGAGATGGTGGAATTCAACACCACCAGCGACGATGCAACGCCAAGTGCAGCAATACCACCACCAGTCACTGAAGCATCATTCCCAGCGATGGTGGAACTGATGATTGAGAGATCTCCAGTGTTGACGGCAATGCCACCCCCCGACGCAGCAGCATTGCCAAGCAGTTCCACTTGAAACAAGTGCAACTGTGCAGCCTCAGACCGAATCGCTCCCCCATTTTCGCTTCCAGCGTCACCACCACTCAAACGAAGGCCACTAAAACTCGCTTGGGCTGTCGTGGCCTGAACATCGAAAATCCGGAAGGCTTGACCAGATGCATTCTCAATCATCAGTCGATCAGCTCCCGGCCCAACTACGCTGAGCGTTTCTTCGATGACCAACGAACCCAGTGCTGAATCCAACGAGATCGTCGCCGGCAGCGTAAGAGAAAACGAAATCTCATCATCACCTAAATCTCCGTTGGCCAGCGCCAACATTTCCCGGAAACTGCGATCCCCTGGGGAAAGATCGCCGTTGATGACATCTGCTGCGGTATCAACAACCAGAGATGGACGCGACTGTTTTTCGAGCGCCCCCATGTCCGGCCCCGCAGCGAGACCGAATGCGTTACGAGCGTACAAGCCACCTCGCTGGTCAGTTGCCAACGCAATGTCGTCTCCACCGCCAACATTGCCATCGGCGCCAAGGTACAAGGAAAGAGCAACATTCGCAGCGTCAGTTGCTGGGCTGGTGTAACTCAGATCGTGGGTATTGGTTGCACCGCCATTATTCGCTAACGCCGAAAGTTTGGCATCAACAGGACTCGCAGCACTACCAATCACATTGCCATTGGCATCACCTGTGGATGCGGTCAATGCACTGTCAGCATTGTTGCTAATCAGACTTGACTGAATATCGAGTAATGTCCCTGGATCATTAGGGACATGAAGATCTGGTCCAGTCGCGGCGGTATTCGATGCAAGGATTGAATTGTAAATCAAAAACGATTCACCGGTTGAATCGTCAACGACCCCGATTCCTCCACCAGCGCCTCCTGCGTCATTGAAAGCGAGCGTCACATGCACTAAACGCACAGGCGCGGCATCGGCTTGAATACCACCTCCGCGGCCAGTTGAAGTATTATCTGAGATCGTCGAATTGGTAACAAACACCACCCCGAGTGTTGATGCGATTCCCCCCCCATCCATCGTGGCCGTGTTGGAAGCGATGAGACTCTCGGAGACATTGATCAAACCAGTGCCGGTTGCCACGCCTCCACCATCGCCTACGACTTGATTGTCGGTGATTTGTGTACCAGAAATCGTCAGCCGCCCTCGATCATTTCCAATCCCACCGCCACTCCCATAATTGGCACGATTGTTTGTGAATACACTCGATACAATCGTAAGGTCACCCTCATAGTTAAAAACTCCACCTCCACCATATTCCGCGGTGTTACCCGTGATCGTCGTATTGGATATTGTTAAAGAGCCTTTGTAACTGTAGACACCTCCCCCGTCTCCTTTGGATTCATTCCCGCTAATTGTGCTTCCGGTGATTGTGATGTCGCCATTGGCGCCATAAATCCCACCACCGTGATAGCCAGCTTCAGTAACTTTGTTGTTTGCAATCTGCGAACCAGAGATATTAATATTGCCTGCGTACTGACTGAAAATTCCAGCTCCATCGCCATAGGAATAATTACCCGAGATAGTGCTGTCTGTCAGACTAACGTTACCATCAACGGCATGAATTCCTCCTCCCTTTCCGGAATCCGCTGTATTCCCTGAAACCGTACTCGACTGCAATACTATCGAGCCGTCGTATTCACTGTAAATTCCTCCGCCGCTGGAAGCTTGGTTGCCAGTGACCACCGTATCAACGAGCGTCAGTGTGTCGGCACTTCTGAACAGGATACCCCCACCACCATCGTCAACGATTCCACCTGTCAAAGTGAGGCCTGTGATGGAGACGTCATTAGCAGCATCTGAAATTTCAAAGACTCGCAACTTGTCCGACGGCGTCGCATTTGCATCGACCGTCATACTTGACGAACCAGGACCCTGAATACTTACAGGCGAAGTAATCGGGATTGCACCATTGGCAGCTCCAAGATTAATTGTTCCTGCAAGCGCTTCGTCGAACACAATCGTATCCGCAACTCCGGTCGCATTCGCCGACTGCAAAGCAGCTCTTAAAGAGCCGGCCCCGGAATCAGCAAGCGTCGTAACCATGTAAGTGGCGAGGACGCGACGATCTTCAAGATGTTCGAGAAGGGAACGTCGGCGTTGCTGCCTGAATTTATGCTGCCGCAACTTGCCACGCTGACGTGAACAAGATCGATTTATTCTAGACGAGAGACCGAAACGGCCACGAATGCTGGTAAGCGTCATGATGTCATCAAAGAAAAGACGTCGAGAACAGCTCGTGTGATTTGCCTTCACAACGAACCAAAAGACGTTGCCAGATTAGCGGTTTGCAACGTCGCTGTCGTAATTTTAACCGTCTTTATCCGGCCAAGTCAGGATTTCAGATGCAAAACCTGCAACAAAATCCAAATCTTGGGCACGGTCTACCCAAATGGCATCCTCTCAACACAGACGTTCAAACAAGCCACCCAACCACCTTTCAGAGGGAGCAAACACGCCCGTTTGCTCGTTGGTCCAAGCTAAAAACCCCAATCAGAGTATTTTCGCGTTCCACCAGGGGCAAAGCCTGACTCGATCCGTCCAGCCATGCCAATGCACCGGATGCTAACCTTTCGAGTGCCTGTTCCTCTTTCGAGTGCCTGTTCCTCGCATCTTGCTGACTAGTGCCTCCCAATCGTCGAAAAACGCAATCTTTAAACAATGCAGTCCCCAACGATGCCGGTTTCCAGAAATCGTCATAACGCTCGACACCCCAAGCCCACTTTGAGTATCCGCCAGAAGGTGTTTTTCAGACAGCTAGTGATTACAACCGTGAACCCGCAACTCCGGTCCTAAATCACCAGACTGCTGACGGAAAAACTTGCCGACCTTCACAAAGATGCTAAGCACCAATAAATCAGTGCATCTATTCTCGTAGGATTTCAAAGGCGATGCTATTCAAAAAAGTGATCTCGAGACTTGAAACGACGGCATCACCTCACGCTCAATGGTGAACCTCGTTTCTGCGGGTTACCGCACATCGTCCAGTGGCAGGTAATTTGGAGATGGAAAATGGCGCCTTACAACCAGTTCATGTGTGCGTGACTTAAACCGGAACATTGATTTCCTGAGTGGTTCCATCAACCCCGTCGAAGCTGGAAATCCCGATTCAGAAAACACTTAACGAGTTGCATATTGCTGAGCACTAATCCCCAACAAGCTCTGTCTGGCCGATACTTTCCATGACGATGTGATTGATTTTCTGTCTACTGAAATCGACCACCAAAGCAGTCTTTCTCTTTGCACCTGACTCACAATACACCACTCGTTCCACTGCCTGCATCAGCAAGGGAAATCTCGCCACGCAGGGTACTCACATTACGATTCGAGACATCATCCGACAATCGAGAACGAATGATAACCGTGCCCGTATTTCACGCTTCCGAAGTCGATTTCCCTGGCCAAAGTGGTGGTCAACTTCTCGCGATCTTGAAACCGGAAGATCAGCCCACCGACACTTTGCTTACTTGCAACGAGGCAAATTGCATGGGTCTTGTTTCGCAAGGGCAATGGTCCTAACGCTTGCAACGATTGCTCGGACCAACGAGCAAGCACAGCACCGCGAGTGAGCCGTAAAACTGCAAACAACACCGATTTACAGACATTTTCTCATTTCACAACCGGCCATTCCCCATCACGTGACGTAGGCTCCTAAAGTGGGATGCTGTGTATTAACGCTCAGCGAGAAAGTCTGTCCACTGGAACCCACCTCCGTCACTGGGCGTAACGATGTCCCTTCGCAGAAAGAAACGCTGCACAACGATCTTTGATCCTGAAGTTCAGGGCAGCGTCATCCGCAAGATCACAATGCACTGGGGCATTTTTTTCAGTTGCAATGTACTGGCATTACTTATTTGGGTCCGTCTATTTGAGCAACCGGACGCTAGCTGGAAACAAACCTTCTCGGATACTGTCTGTCGCTTTCTTCCATTTTTCGTGGTCACGCTTGTTTTAATCCCTGCCTTTATCTGGGACACATTAAAACTGACCAGCCGTTTTGCTGGCCCAATACTCCGCCTCAGGGAAGCCCTCTTTGAAGCTGGCAAGGGTCGCCCCGTCCCACCCCTGCGATTTCGCGACAATGATTTCTGGCAGGAAATGGCCAGCAACTTCAACTTGCTGATGGAAGATCGTGAAACTGAGCACGAAACGACATCAGCAGCGGAGCCAAGAGACCAATGACCGAAAACCACGAGCACCACCAAAATACCAAATGCAAAATTCGACGACGCTCCGGCGTAGCTGCAGCGGAGTGCGCGGTCTGCTTGCCGTTGCTCATCCTGCTGGTATTCGGTTCGATTGAAGCTACGAGCCTCATCTTTCTAAAGCAGACATTAAACATTGCCGCCTACGAGGGAATTAGAGAGGCGATCAAGGTAGGTTCCAACAACGCCAGCGGTACTTCACGAGCGGAAAACATTTTACGTTCGCGTGATGTAAAGAGCTTTGAAATTAGTTTTCCCAATGGCCAATCTGGACAAACCAAAAGAGGCGACGCTGTTGTACTTGAGGTCCGGGCGTCTTCCGCAGCGAACAGCCCACTCGTTGGCCGCTTTATCAAAGACCGCCCAGTGGTAACACGTGTCGTGATGGTGAAAGAATGAAATACTGCACCAAACAAATCACCAAGCTGAGCTTGCCTTACCGAGTGCGAGTCATTGCAAGCGGCAAAACAATCCATCACGCGAACCAAATCCGCAAGCGTCCCCCACGAACTGGCGCAATGTTGGTTCTGGTAGCCATCATGATGGTCGGTTTCATGATGGCTGTTGCATTCTCAGTTGACATCGCCCAGATGCACCTGACCAGGACAGAGCTTCGCACTGCAACAGATGCTGCCTCAAAGGCCGCTGCCGCAACCTTGGCCGATACAATGAGCCGTAGTCAGGCAATAAAACGCGGAAAACAAATCGCTGCTGCCAATTCGGTGAACAGCGAGCCTTTACAACTATCGAGACGCGACTTCAGGTTTGGAAATGCCATCCAGAGCACAACGGGAAAGTTCGAATTCCGGCGAGGCATGCAGCCCTACAACACAGTCCAGGCTACAGGGCGACGCACGGCGCAAGCGAAATCGGGAGCCATACCTTTGTTCTTTGGTAGCCTGACGGGTATGAAATTCTTTGAAACCGAATCGACTGCAGCAGCTACCTACATCGAACGTGATGTCGTATTGGTGGTTGATCGCAGCGGATCCATGCTGGGTTCGAAGTTCACCGACCTCATTTCAGCCATCAAGACATTCACCGACACATTGGACGAGACTCCTGTCGATGAACACGTAGGCTTAGCGTCCTACGCTGAATATGGGTCAAGGGATACTCCCCTGACACCCAATCTGCAGCAGATTAATCAAGGTGTTCGTTCTTTAACACCAGAAGGGTGGACAAGTGTGTCCCGCGGCATGGCGTCTGGCAATCAGATCATGGAAGGTGGCAGAAATGCAAAGTTTGTTGAACGCACCATGATCGTGATGACTGATGGTCGCCACAATCGAGGTCCAAGCCCGGAAGTACTTACCCAACAACTTCATGACGACGGTATCACGATCCACACCATCACATTCGGACATGACGCTGACCAATCGCGGATGACACAAGTTGCACGAATAGGGGGAGGTCGACATTATCACGCTGATAATGGAATCGAGCTGAAAGAGATTTACCGCGAGATTGCCTTGACGCTCAGCACAATCATTACCCGATGAACGACGGGAAAGTACGTCAACGAGATCGTAAAATGTCACATCTCCCCGAAATCATTCAAGCGACGTTCTTCATGACAAGTTGCATGAAACGCAACCGCCAAAACCCAGATCAATATCGCCAAGGCGCGACCATACTTGAATTTGCAGTGGTTGCACCAATCCTGTTCCTGTGCTTTTTTGCGGCATTTGAATTCTGCCGTGTCGCAATGATCAAACATACCGCTGATAATGCAGTCTACGAAGGCTGTCGTAAAGCCATCATCCCAGGTGGCACGAGCCGTGAAGCGACCAACGAAACTCGCCGAATCATGAACACCCTTGGAGTGACCGACTTCAAAATCACTGTCAGTCCGCAAACCATTCGCCCCACTACTCGTCAAGTAACAGTGCGCATTGAAGTGCCACTGAGTAGCAACAGCTTTGTCCCCAATCAATTTGTAACAGGAAATGAAATCGTCCGCGAACTCACTCTGTATCGCGAAGGTGTGCAGTGAACCCAAAGCTTCTTCACGCCCTCTTGCCGCAGTGTGCTGCAGTATTCTTTGCGGCTGTGCGATCTGTTTGCGGCTGTGCGATATGATTGACAGCGCCAATACGCATGTATGTCAGCTGGTATCCAACGCTGGCTCATCGTCAGGCATCATGGCACCCAAACTCAAGCAAACAAAATTTTCTTCAGTTGTGCCACAGCTCGTCCCATTGCGTGATGCTCAATGACCCTTTGTTGCCCGGAAGCGCCGAGCGCCAACCGCTGCGTTTGATTCAGTTTCAAGTCTTCAATCGCCGCACAAAGGTCGTCAAGACACCCTGGCTTAGTTAGCACGCCCCCGCCCGTCGACCCAAGCAATTCCCCGAAAGCTCCATGATCGGGCTGAATCACTGGCACACCCGCCGCCAGGGATTCCAGCACAAAAAGTCCCTTGGGATCGTGATAATCTGTCGGCACTGAGAAAAGGTCAAGCGATTGCAAGAAGCTCACTTTCTGATCCAAATCAGGACTGCCATGATAGGTAAATCGGTCGAATAATTTTGCCGCTTCAAGTTTCTGTTGTTGATCCTGAAAGTACTTCCGGTTGGATTCCCCCAACCACCCTGCAGCCTGCAATGTCAAATCTGAGTGTTCGGGTTTCGATGCAAGACGAACGAATGAATCAACAAGATGGTGAAAACCTTTCTCAGGTGCAATCCGAGCCATGTAGCCAAGTCGAAAACTCGTATCAGCCTCTGATCGTTGAAACAGATGCGGAGCCGCCCTCTGAACGGTTGTCGCAGGCTGACTGGTTTCTCCAACGCCGCGAGTGAATGGCGTTACGTCGATGGACAGGGGGGTAATTTCAAAACACTCGGAAGGGATATTCAGCATCTCTCCCATCTTGTCTGCATAGAACTGACTATTGACTACAAATCGATCGACAACTGGTACCAGTTGCTGGCACAGGCGAATTGCCTCTTCGCGAGCCTGATCGGGAAGGTGGTCGAGAAAAATGTCATCGCCTTGCAGGACAACAACCAAGCGAGTGTCCGGAAGACGCCTGCGAATACTCGGCAAAGCGCCGCCGATCAAGAGGTTGCTCACGACGAGCGCATGTGGCTGAACCTGAGTTGCAAGCCACTCCGTCAACCTGGCAACTTCCTGCGCTTGCCTTCCTTCGACGCCTCGCAACATTGAGATTGCCAGCTGACCCAATTGAGTTGCATCCGTCGCATGGGATCTACGTGTTGCCAGCCTTATCAAAGGCGACCAATCGAGTGTGCGACGAATTGACGCCGGCACGTGCTTCAGCCATGGCATCCGCTGGAGCAAATAAATATGAATCCCACCAAAAAAAACTTGGGGATCAGCGACATTCAAAGTATCGGTACGGATAGGGGTGTAGGTAGGCTGCAGCAGGCAGTCGACCCCCTGACGTCGCAACTCGCGAGCCAGAGCGTTGTCATGCATGCAACTGCCGCAGTACATGCCAGCCGCCCCAGCTGTTAGAAAAACAACACGTTTGGGAGACTCTCCCGCGGTGTCCTCAGTAGAGTCTTTTGTGCTGAAATTCCCTGATTGCTCTGCAAAATCATGAGCCGACTGCTGAGCAGAAGCCTGTCGCTTGGAAAATGCTCGTTGTGACAATTCCTACCCGCTCCTATACTCCGGTGCCTGATTTCCCTGATCGCCATGCTTGGCCAACGGTAGCAGGCCACAATCAATTTTGGCCTACACCATTGTTTTTGGCCTACACCATTGTTTTTGGCCGGTAACCCAGCTCGACGCGACTTTGGAAGTCTCGGCGTCAAAACTACACTGCAGGCTGATTTTACCTGATCCCGCGGCGAATCCCGAGCCACTGACTAGTGGCAGCGTTCATTTTTAATGGCCTAACGCTCAGATCCTTGGCGTTTATAGACGTTGCCCGACAACATGAGTCCCCGGTTTTCAAAGCAGCTCCACGACACTCGATCCCAGCCAACTCATGGCCGACACCTCAGTTATCACCGAAACAAGTCAAGCGAATGCCCCATTTTACTGGGGTATCGACATAGGCGGAACCGGAATCAAGATTGGACTGGTTGATTCCAAGGGTCAAACGCTTGTTTATGAACGGATCGCGACCCGCGAAAGTGAAGGCCCGGAATCAGCGGTGCAACGGATCGTCGAGCTGGTGCGGTCAAACGAACAGCGACTCGGGGTTGCCAACCTCGTCGCTCGCATTGGCTTGGGTGCCCCGGGCCCCATGGATTTGCAGGGTGGACTACTGGTCGAACCGCCTCAGTTGCCAAGCTGGTGGAATTTTCCCATTCGCGATGTGATTTCGCATCTATTGGAGCGTCCCGTTTCTTTTCTCAATGATGCCAATGCAGCGGCCTACGGAGAATTCTGGCTCGGCAGTGGGCGTGACGATGGATCCATGGTTCTGCTGACACTAGGGACAGGAGTTGGCGGTGGCATCATCGTTGACGGAGAATTGGTCAACGGAGTGAATAGTTTCGGCAGCGAATGTGGACACATCGTCGTGGATTCCTCACCTCAGGCACAGCTGTGTGTGTGGGGTGGAGGCCGAGGACAATTGGAAGCCTATGCCTCGGCAAGTGGAGTTGTGCAACGAACCCGCCAAAGACTAACCGAGGGCCAACAGAGTAGCCTAAGTGGCCTGTTGGGCGGACAGGACACCGAGCTGACTGCCAAGAAAGTCTACTTGGCAGCTGTTGAAGGCGACGCATTGGCCTTGGAAATCGTTGACGAGACCGCTCGATGGCTGGGGATCGGCATCACGACTCTGGTTCATACGCTTGACCCAGGATCGGTTGTGCTGGGCGGCGCGATGAATTTTGGCGGAAGTGACTGCCCGATTGGCAGACGCTTCCTGCAAGGAATCGTGGATGACTTTCGTGACCGCACGTTTGACAACGTTTTTGCTGGGACGACTATCAAGTTTGCCTCACTGGAAGCCGATGCTGGCTACCTGGGTGTGGCTGGTTACGCCATGAAAGAAGATCAGGCCAGTTGAGCGTTTCATAATCGCAAGCCCTGCACAGAATACTGCCTGTATAAAACACCGACCGCACAAAACACTGCACCTGTAAAATCACACATGTCAGAAAACATTCGCAACTTCTGTATCATTGCACACATCGACCATGGCAAGAGTACCCTTGCTGATCGATTACTGGAGCACACCGGAACGGTCACGCGTCGCGAAATGAAGGACCAGTTACTGGATGATTTGGAATTGGAGCGACAGCGGGGAATCACAATCAAGGCTCGTGCTGTCGCCATGAAGTTCCAACGTGGGGGCAAAACCTACGAATTGAACTTGATCGACACACCGGGACACGTGGATTTTCAGTACGAAGTATCGCGTTCTCTTGCATGTTGTGAGGGAGCGCTATTATTAGTCGATGCCTTTCAAGGGGTAGAAGCCCAAACCGTAGCCAACGCCTACGCAGCGATGGAACATGAATTGCAGATCATTCCTGTCATCAACAAGATTGATCTGACTCACGCTCGCCCTGACGAAGTCGCTGAAGAGATGATGAATTCACTGGGCACTGACCCTGACGACTGTGTTCGGGTCAGCGCAAAGACGGGCGTAGGAGTCGATGCACTGGTGGACGCGATCATCGAACACATCCCCCCGCCATCAGGTGATCCCGATGCAGTTCTTCAGGCGATGGTTTTTGACTCGAACTATGACGACTATCGGGGCGCGATCACGTACGTGCGGATCATGGAAGGCACCGTTACCAAGGGACAAAAGATTCAATTCCTGCGAGCGGGAACCCAACACGAAGTGGTAGAACTGGGTCGGTTTGTCCCTCAGCGTGAGGCTTGTGAGTCATTGCAGGCAGGACAGGTTGGCTACCTGATTTGCAACATCAAGAGTTTGGGTGACGTCCACATTGGTGACACGATCAGTATCGCTGGCAAAGCACCGGCAGAGCCATTGCCAGGTTACGCCCGCCCAAAACGCATGGTGTACTGTGGCCTATTTCCCAGCGATGGACAGGACTTCAGTGAACTGCGTGATGCGTTGGAAAGACTTGCAGTCAACGACCCGAGTTTTGAATTTGAACCTGAAACCAGTGACGCACTCGGCTTTGGTTTCCGCTGCGGTTTCCTTGGCCTTTTGCACATGGAGATTATCCAGCAGCGTCTCGAAAACGAGGCCGATATTGACCTCGTCCAGACAGCTCCCAATGTGACTTATGAGATCGTCAACAAACGGGGTGAAACGATCAGCATTCACAAACCCCAGGACGTTCCAGATCCCGGTGACGTGGAAGAGTTTCGTCAGCCAATTGTACGTTGCAGCGTGATTGTCCCCACCGACTTCATCGGTGCTGTCATGAAGTTATGCCAAGAACGTCGTGGCATACAGCAATCCCAGGAATACCTGGGCGCCCAGAGAGCCATGATCACCTACGATATTCCACTGGCCGAAGTCGTCTACGACCTGCATGACAAGATCAAAAGCTGCACACGCGGCTATGGAACGCTTGACTACGAGATGGTGGGCTACGAGGCAGCCGACCTGTGCCGCCTGGACATCATGGTCAATGGCAAACGTGTTGATGCCCTGAGTGTGGTTTGCAACCGGGCAGACGCTGATCGGCGTGGCAGAGCCGTCGCCAAGAAGCTGAAAGCTGAAATCGAACGACATATGTTCGAAGTCGCCGTGCAAGCTGCCATTGGCAGTCGCGTGATCGCCCGCGAAACGGTGCCGGCCATGCGCAAGAATGTGACTGCCAAGTGTTACGGTGGTGACATCACTCGAAAACGAAAACTCCTGCAAAAGCAGAAAGAGGGCAAAAAACGCATGAAGGCGATCGGGAATGTTGAGATCAGCCAGAAAGCGTTCATGGCTGTTCTGAGCGATAGCGAGCAAGGTTGATCGCGACCTGATCGCTGCATTGACACCCACTGATGCGTTAAAACCCACTGAACTGAGTTTGAGACGTGCACGGCCCGGAAGGCCGTGCACGTTTTCTCATCGGCTGCGGGGGCACTCTGGAAACCGGGTGTGTTCGCTAAATGATCGAAAGAATGGCCCCAAACGACGCAGTCACCCGATGCGATAAGACGGCAGAATAATCGATAAGGTCGTCTGCAATGGACTGAAAAGGCCTGTGCCCTCACCCCTCAGACACGGCAACGCCATCTAGGAAGCTACTGCACGGGGGTTTATCCTATGTGCGGCTGAAAACAGCCCTTACAAACCGGGTTTTATTACACCCGCTCCAGATCAAGATTGCTGTGTTCCAAATCAACAGGCAGGAACCATAGGCGGCAGCAATCGACGGGAAGCACTTTGTGCGAGGAGCCGGGACTCATTCTTACGCGCAATAACAAATAACGGTGGTAAACGGATGTGGCTCGAAAAGTCTATGGTTTTTTCTAGGGGCGCTCGCCCTAACAACGGTGTGTTTCCCCGAAACACCGCTCTTTGCTCAAGACTCGGGCACCTCTCAATCCGATGCCATTATCGACAGCGTTGGAGGTACGGTCTCCTCGAGTAACAACATCACCGAGGAGATGAAGGAGGAGCTTTCCGAAACAGCTGCAGCCATCAAAGCCGATGGTTTGACCGCGGGCAGCCTCACCGATAGTGAAATTGCGAATAGCTCTTACGCAGCCCACAACGCATGGATGCTGGTCTGTTGTGCTTTGGTTCTTTTCATGACAGCACCCGGGTTAGCCCTGTTCTATGGTGGCTTGGTACGTCGCAAGAACGTCCTGAGCGTGATGATGCAGTGCATTTTCCTGATGGGACTGATGACCGTCATCTGGGCCACTTATGGGTACTCTCTGGCGTTTGGCGGAGACGGGGGATGGATCGGAAACGGTGACTACTTCCTCATGAATGGTGTGCAACGTGAATGGAGCACTACGCTTGGTGAACCTGTCACACCGATGGAAGGCGACATGGCCCGAATGACCCATATGCTGTTTCAGGGCATGTTCTTCATCATTACCCCAGCATTGATATGTGGTGCCTTTGCCGAACGCATGAAATTTGCTTCCATGGTGATTTTCTCGATCGCCTGGGGCACTTTTATCTATTGCCCTCTATGCCATTGGGTATGGGATGGTGGACCGCTGTCTTACAGCGAAACCTCCATTCTTGGTGGTGCTCTCGACGTTGCAGGTGGGACCGTCGTTCACATCAGCAGCGGGATTTCAGCACTGGTTGCTGCGATCCTGATTGGTCCACGGATGGGATACCTGAAAGAACCTATCCAGCCTCACAACCTGACCTACACAGCTTTGGGAGCAGCGATGCTGTGGGTGGGCTGGTTCGGCTTCAATGCAGGAAGCGAACTGCTGTCCGATGGTTTGACAAGCAGTGCTTTCGCAACGACGCACTTTGCGGCGGCAGCAGGGGCTGTGACTTGGGCGTTGGCCGAATGGCTCATTCTTGGCAAGCCAACCGTACTTGGCGCCAGCAGTGGTGCAGTCGCTGGCCTGGTCTGCATCACCCCAGCAGCTGGATTCGTGAACTTGATGCCAGCCTTGCTCATGGGAGCAACCGCAGGTCTGGTCTGCTACTTTGCCTGCTCGTGGTTGAAGCACAAGCTTGGTTATGACGATGCCCTTGATGCCTTTGGTGTTCACGGCATTGGGGGTGGTCGTGGT
>JAAHTH010000621.1_pt2 | contig 21706 bp, 24 predicted proteins | sample 6116091 | NCBI WGS metagenome assembly JAAHTH01 (sample SAMN13939990, study PRJNA603662) | sponge metagenome | isolation source: marine sponge | host: Mycale hentscheli | place: New Zealand | collected 2006 | reverse complement strand
ATATGTTTCTCATGATTCGCCCTCCAATAAGTCTGAAATGTTTTCACCCACTGCGTCATCGACTGCATCGAATATCTCTTGATCAACGTGACAAACTGCATCCCATCCATCAAAGTCTGGTCTCGATGAGTAGACATCAAGTATGGTCTGCTTAAATGCTTTGTTCATAATTCTGTCGATCCCCAGATATTGATCAAAGATCTCACAATAAAACTTCATAGTCTCTGCATCAAGGATCAAGTCAAAGGTTGTAAACTCTGAGTATCCATGTGAGTCATTAAGGCCACTAAAAGAAGTGAGCTCTGTCTCTGTACCTTTTTTAAGTTCGTACTTGATCTGACCTTGAATCAAGCCAGGTTGATCTTTAATCTCAAGAGTGAATGTGATCATCTCTTCTGTTGTGTCTCTTTCGAGTTCTGTAATTGTGAATAGGTTTTTCATTGTGTTTATTTTTATATAATAAAAAAGTGGGTTATTACGCCCACTTGTTTTGGTCAGTTGTCCAGTTACCATTCTGATCCATTCCAACTTGTGTAAAGATCATTTTGTGCAATCCGTTCATGTTTGAGAAAATCCAATTTCTAACCAACGTATCAATCATTGATTGTGTTTTGTCATTCTCAAATGTCAACTCATTAATGTTACAAACATCACTAATGATTTTCGACAATTTAGATCCATTGATTTTTTGCCCTCTCTTCATTTTAGAAATTACCATTGAACAAGTATCAATTCCGATTGAGTTAATTGTGATATTTAAAGTTTCTCGTGTCATGTTATTTTTTTTTCGTTGTGTTGTCATTAGCGACAGAACAAATATAATAACTTTAATTTGATATAACCTAATAAATAGTGAAAAAAAATATAACTTTTTTCTGAAAGTCCCACCAGCACTGAGATACAGAGGTAAAATTTTTTTTAAAAATGTGTTTTGATTAGATATTAATCACGTTTTTTGATTACCCCTTCTATATCCCTTATGTTTAAAGGGTTTCTTCATAACTTTAATTTTTGATAGTAGTATACCTTAGAGGCACTAAAGTGTCTTAAATCGCTTTAAAATGCGTTTTATGGGAATCTGTAAGAATCGACTTTTTTAAGAATTGCATCTCGACCATCTCTCTGAGTTCTATCTAATTTAAGGTTGAGAATACGAGCTCCGATAGGTTTTATACCAGCACCTCGTTCAACGTGCCATCCAGAGTGGCCACCATTCCACTCCTCTTTATAACATCCACAGACCATCATATGAACCTCTTGATGTACGATCTCGAATCCAGTTTTTGTGTTTCTCAAGGTCTCTCTCACATTTACTCTGGAAGAGTTTTCATGAATGTGTCCCATACAATAAACATCTGCACCTTCCATTTTTCCCAATGCTCTTGTCAAATTAATCGCACCTTGAGTCACTGGCCCACCTCCACCAGAACCATGAAAATATTTGATTTTAAAGTTGCCTATTGAATTGCTTCCTTTTCGTTTTAATCGAACACAAAACCATCCACCATATCCACCGACTTGAATCTGGCTTCCATTCTTATAGTTCATAAGATCAACAAATCGAGCAAGAAGATCAGTCTCTTGAAATTTAATTATTGCAGTCTCATGGTTTCCGTATCCGACCACTTGTATCAGATGAGCATATGGAGAAAAGTATTCGACCATTGTCTCTACTATTGAATCAAAATATCTTGCGTTGTTGTGTTCTGGTCTTATGTCTGATTTACTCGATCTGCGATCTGCACGACCTTGCATGAGGCACATCCAGTCACCTATTCCCAGAATTGGTATGTTGTTCTCAAGGCAATAATCAAGATCTTTTTTCAGTTTCTCTCTGTCACATTTCGGATTGTCCCAGTGAATGTCACCTATGACTGCGAGTTCTAATGAGTCTCCATCGACATCTAGTTGATGGACATTTTTTGAAGATCTTGATAATTTCATTTAGAATTCTTTAATTAAACAATAAGAGACAAATTTTTGAGATCCTCGATTCTTTGCATCCTCAAACCATCTCATGAGTTTGATATATTTTGCTCTTTGGTTTACCACTTGACATCCAGCAGACCATGAGTTGATGTCTTCTCTATGGACTTGAATGTTCTTCTTGCTGAAGTCATATGTGTTCGAGTGGAAGTTTATGCCATACCATCCGATATATATCTTACCAAGTTCCTCAGACTTGCCATCCATGTCTCCATCTCTGTAGACCATGACTCTCGATCCAAGTTGTTTGAGTGAGGGCATTCGGCCACGATGTAGGCCATACATCCAGACATTGTGATACCACATATCTGACTTTAGAATTGCCGATCCTTTGGCATTAAACTTCTTAAATCCACCTTTCAATATTGTGAGGCCAGGATGAGTCGTTCCAGTCATTACATCAATGAACTTTGTTCCCTCATATATGTAGAACTTGTCATCGAACTTATTGACAAGATCATCCTTCGATCTTACTCCAATGATCCAGCGACCTTTTGGATATCCTTTGAATGACTCCAGGCTTTTAACTCGATCAAGTAGTTCCTTGTCTGTATACTTTCTGACCATTACTTCTGTGGTTTACAATTCCATTTTTTCCATACAGAAACGATCACAAAAATCATGATCAAGATACTGACTGCACTCTTACCGAAGTCTGGTCTGTTGATTAACTTCTCAATGATTTGGATCTCCTTATCAAAAGTCACCTTCTCAATGATCAACGTATCTTGTTTGATAATTGTATCGATTATTGTATGTCTTCCATCGATGTTTGTATCGACATGAATCATCTCTGTGTATGTGCTATCTTCATTCATTTTAAACGTTTTTTGATTACTCTCTCGATGTATTCCCAAACATCGTCAAAGATTAGATCAATTTTTTCTGTGATTTCATTTGCTAACCATCCGACCACAAAGGCCACAAGTATAGTTAATCTGGGAGTAAGGTCATTATAGAACAATTCTATCACTCCAATAAGTGAAAAGGAAAGTATTCCAGCCACCACACAAGCAATCAATATAGACTGCATTTTCATTCTTTTTTTGAGTCCCTTCATTAGAGCTCCAGTCATTCCGATGGCCATAGCCAGGAGGTCTGTAAATTGTTCAAGTCCTTTCATCTTATTTGTAGTATGTTCGTTTGTTTTTAAATTTATCAGATACAATACAAGTTAGTTTCACCTTTCGACTAAAGTCATAATATTCTAATGATGGACTCTCTGAGACTATCACTGGAAGATCTTGGTATCTATATGAAGGATTGTGTGCATTGTAATCTGATATGAAGAGTTGATTCTCACTCAGTAGATAAGTGTCCACCAGAGGTCTTATAATGCAGTCATCCGATGGATCTGTGATGATCTCATAGGAGTTCAAGTTCTCTCTGATCACTCTCTTCATTTCTCTGTTGTTGTATATGATATTGTCTGTCTCTTGATTTGGTTGTCTGTTTCCGATGTAGCCATGAAATCTGAATGTTGACTCAACATCTGATCCACTAAAATCTATACCTTCCTCTTCTTGATATCCGTTGAATATTGCTCTGATCCTTGCAGTGTTTAAAGCATTCTGGATCGAATATGGTTCGAGTTGATATTTACCCCATGACAATTCACCAGTGATGCCACTAATTGAATAGGATATTTTTATCTCATAGCACCCTACTCCATCCGATGTCAATACATCATTCCAGTTGATTGTAGTATAGTATGCATCTGATTCATTTGGGAATGGTACTGATGTCGGAGTGTATGTTGTGACAACATCATTCTTTTTAAGTACAAAAGAGAAGGTATCTGAAGGATCTGAGACTTTCAGCCAGGCAGATGTCTTGTCATTTTTACAAGTGTCTGAGCTCGGTGAGGCCAAAACTTTATAAACACAACAACATTCTTTTAATCCTCTTGCATCCTCGACAAAGTCTGAAGGTAGTTTGATTGAATCAAATGATTCTTTTGTTCGATCTTGCTGGTCACAATTAGGACAATCTTGTGCTGATGTTGTGAAGGTTGTCCATATACTTTGAGGATCTATCCATCCAGTCGAAGAATTACCAGTCAATGTTGCATGAGGACAACTTGTGACTCTTGCATATCTTGAATATATATTTGAAAGATTACCAAGAACTTCAGTGACTAACCAGAAACCACTTCCATCGTACCAGATGTGATATGTCAATCCATCATGGTCAAATGTCCACCAACTTTCACCATTTAGATCACCACCTTTCTCAAGTTGATAGATCGTTGATGATGGTTCTGTTGTTGTTTGAATTTCTACTTTTATACAATCACACATATTGTTCTATTTATGGCCAGATGCACCCTTTAATCTTAGTGGTGAATTTGACTCCATTGTTTAAATTTATTTTTGTAGGATCGAAGAAACATTCAAGCCTGGCTATGTTTGGAGATGGGAATGTCAGATCACATCTCAGACCACTTAGTGGAGTCAATGGATTCGATAAGTCTCCATCGTAATCTATTGCAGTAGAACTGATGTATCTGGGACTTGACTCTGTTGGTTCTATTGTAATCATTCCCCAAATTTCTGTTTGTTTCCATGTTCCAGAAGTGATTGTGTGAGTAGCCACCACTCGCATCATCTCTCCCTCAATGATAACGTTAACATTTGTTAAAGGATCATTTCTTTTCAGTTGTATGTCTTGGACAATGTTTGCATCAGAATCATAATCTAAGATGGTCAGATCGTCAGTGTATCGATATGCTGATCCATTTAGATTGTACTCGACAAATGTTCTGAGTCCCCATGTTCCAGTAGTACCATATGGAACCCAGTTCTGTGTTTGTTGATCTGGATAGAAGTCACCATCTGCATTTGCTTGGGCGATCCAGTATCTCCAATTATATAGATAAGGATAGTACAATCTCACACCATATTGAGTGGGAGTGTTTATGGTGTTATCATTGATCAGTATTGCTTCAATTTTATTTGATGTTGTTGGGAGCTCGGTGTTTATTGGTGCAGTCAGATTCAATACATAACTATCCAATGGGCCAGTCTGTGGTATATTATTCAGACTGAAATTACTTTGTTGTAATGTGAAGGACTCTTCTGTCACAGAGTTATATGCTTCGATTCCGACTCTCACATATGTGACTATGGCCTTCTTAATCCATAACCATTTGGCAACGAATCCAAAGTCATCCTCAACGTTCCCAGAGTAACCAGTAACAGATAGACTTGTGTCTTGATCGGCAATTGTATTCTGTCCATGATCAATGTAGTTTGTTGCTTCCATGTTTATCGTACCAGCGACCACTGGAGCAGATGACAATTGACCACTGAAAGCCAGGACATTGACGTTGCCGAATTTCATCCAAACATAGAAAGTTCTGTCTCCCTCCGTTCTGTTTGTCATGTATGTAGTGAATGCAGTATTCGGTGTAAACGTAAAATCTATGGTTCTGATTGTTCCAACGGTTGCAATGTTTGTGATCTCAATTGTATATCCAGCACCATCTGGATTCAATGCCGATTGATTTGGTACTCCAGAGATAGGTAAACTTGAAGGCACTAACATTGTAAGATTCGTCTGTGATTCTGGTTGCACCTTGTAATAAGAATCTGATCCACTAATATAAGCCGATCCGACTGCATAATCATTCGAGGCTGAATCGATTACAAATTGACCAGTAGTGACTGAGTCGTATGCTAAAGATCCAATACTTTGGACAAGAGTTGCATCTATTACGGATGAATTAAAACCTTGATTAAACCATCCAGTGTCTGCATCATCATTGAATACATCCATTGTCTGTCCGAAAGGTTCTCCAGATAAAGATGACCATGACATTCCAGCATATAACTTCACGCAATTGTTAAAGTCAAATAGATTCGAATTGTATAGTCCAACTTGTGTGAAACTTATTCTAAGATTGTAGTCTCTAATTGAAGAGCCTGGATTCGGTGTGAGATTCATTGTTGCAGTGACATCATAAGATCCAGACTTGTTTCCGATCTGCACTCCAGTAAAGGATGTCCCACCTCCAGTCAGATCAAAATTAAACCGAGTGACTTCACCATCGATCAATGAGAACTCTGATCCAGCAGATCCATTCGCCACCATGTTGACATTTAAGATCATGGATTCTCTTGCTCTCAACGTAACTATTGAAACCACCTCATCTGGTGATGTGTACCATGTCGATGATGTAGATGCCACCTTCATAGTATCTCCGATCACATAATCTATTGTCGTTGTTGTTGTCGATGTTACTGCACCAGTATTGACGTTGTATATTGTAAGAATCACAGAATCTGTTGCTCTGAATCCTTCCTCTTCAAAGTCACCTCCAAGCCAGGTGATAATGTCAGAAGATGCGTTGTTCGTGATTGTGATACCATTGCCAGAAGTGACAGATATCTCTTCCTTAATGTCGATTGATGCAGTTTGTACGTCACCGACATTACTCTTCAGATACGATCTTGTCGTTCCGAACATATCTTGAAAGGATTGATTAGTGACTATTATCGGCATACTTCTTGTATAATTCTGTTAATACTTGAACATCTTTGTTCTTGATTGCTTTTAAGACTTCAGAGTTTGCGTTCATGATCTCACGAACTTTCTCTGGTTCTTTCTCTTGTGCTTTTTGAAGTAGATCATCAGTCAAGGTCTTCATCTGTTCGATGTTTTTCTTGAGCTCTCTTCCTATATGTTTGAAGTCTTGCATTAGTCGTTTATTACAATGGTTTCAACTTTACCATCTGCCCAGTCAAATGGTTCTTTGTACGATATTTGTGCAAATGATTTTTCATCGATCCATTCAAGTCTTAAAATCTCACAAAGTTTCCCATCGATTAGTGCAAAATTATTGCCTAACAAAGATACGAAATTTGAAGACGATATCCGAATGCGTACATTTTCACGAATGATATAGTCGTTGTTTTGTATTGCATTGATATAGTGATACTTGTCCCAGAGACTTTTTGCACTCACAACATTGTTGAAATCAGACTCTGTTTGAATGATCTCTCCTGGCTTTACTGCACCACTTTGTCCATATATCATTTTGGTAGTTCCGAAGTATTGTTGTGAGATCTGAAGACAATCTTTTCTTGAGTCTATTTGGGCCTCAAAGTTTGTACCACCTCCAAAGATTCCAGTCAATGTGTCTATTACTCCGAGAACATTCTTTGCAGATTTCTCAATCCAATTAAGTTTATCCTTTCTTGATCCAAGTGCGAAAGGAATGTTCACATCATTAAGTCCTTTGATTGTTACCAGATCATCATTCGTCACTGGAAAGGTCTCCTCTGTTGATAGTTCTGTGTCACTCTTATCATAGGTGTTACCATCAGCCGTATGAAGATCTTGAAAGTCTGTTTGATAATGGATATAATATCTCTTCCATGTCTCTTCAGTATTATAGGAGAACTCATCATCTCTCTCACTCTGCAAATTCAGTGCTGGTTCTAATTGTAAAGAAGTTTGTTCTTGTAGCCAGTCTCTCCTCTCAAGTCTTACCTCACTATCTCTCACAATAGTTCTGGCATTAAACATCGTCTCAAGTCCCTCTATAAAGGTCATGACCGTTGGAGTCGTATCTGATGATGAAGGTACTTCTGAATTGAATACTGGAAAGATCTCATCTGGTAGAATGTCCCACAATGATTTGCGATCCTTGATCAATGGTACTGGTACGATGGCCCAGTATGGGTGTGCATCCAAAAGATCTGAGGCAAAAGTATATCCAAAGTATGCACAAGATTTCTCCATTATCTCTCTGACATATGTCCCTTTGAGTTTTCTTTTTGGAGGCATTATTGTAAGTATCAATTGAGTGGCGAGATCAATCAACAAAACAATTAAAAGACCATAGTAAATCAATTGTAATACTACATTTAAAGAGTTTGCAATGATACCAGCAACATTGTAGGATATTGTAATACCTACAAATGGAGGAGAGGCAAGTCCAAAGATAGGTGAAGATGCCTCCACAAGATTGTTAATTGCAGTTGCAGTGGCTAGGGCCTGGCTATACAATGCATCTCCAATGATGTAAGTCATGATTGCAAGTTGTAAAGAGGTCTCAAACTGATTGTCTTTAATCACAAAGTACGGAACATCATGACTCGTAAACTCCACACCTTTCTCCTTCAATAAGTCAAAGGATGATCCACGAGCTCTCTCAAAAAAGTTGTCTTTAGACTTTCTTTTCTTGAGGTTGACTTCGATCTCATGTTGTCTGACTTTTACTCCATCAAGTAGATCGATATAGTATTCAATAGTCACACCATCATCCATCTGTACAGAGTAAGGAATGCCCTCAAAGAGTCCCACGTTTTCGATGTGGTTCTGAACGATATCCTTACCCTCTCTTGGTAGAATAACAGAGTCCACTGATAGAGATAGAATATCTGGATCATCAGTGAATGTCGATACCACTCCGATCTCTGTCAAGTTCTTTGGTGCAATTTCAATACCATTTATAAAGTGTCTCATTTACTTTTTTATTTTGTATCTGTTGTAGACAATTGTGTTCCCTTTTCTTGTGGACTTTACGACCTCCATCATTGACTGAGTGATCTCACCGAGTTCGATGTTTGTCTCTGGTTTGTTTTCTATGGTCTTCTTGATGTCAGTCAATTCATTTACTAAGATAGCCAGATCCATAGATGAGGTCATCTGTGTTGCACCTTCGACCACTCGACCATTCTTATAGTCCACTGCAATCTTTGTCAGTTCCTCATTCGTTAAGTCTCCGATCTGTTGATTCAATGACTTTGGAACTACTCTCTCATTTGGATGAAGGACTGCATGAAAACCACCTCGACCATCTACCCCTTGACCATTTGATCCAGTGTCTTCTGTACCATCAAAGAATGCTGGTATAGAGTTTATAAATTGCAACAATAGAGAAGTGTCTCTGATCGTCTCGGCAAGTGGATTGGCAGAATTAGATTGTACTTTACTGGAGTAAGTATTGAAGACAGATTCTGCAAGTCTTATTCTTTGTTGTTTCTTCTCCTCTTCAAGTTTCTTTTTGTTTGCTTCGTTTATGATCTTCTGTTGTACGGCCAGGCTTTCTTTGGCATCAATATTGCCTTCAATAGCGAGTTGTTTGAACTCATCATATCTCTCTTGTTGTTTGTTAATCTCTTCATCTATTACATCAATTCGTCTTTGTGATTGTTTTACAAAGTAATCAGATGAAGACTTGACTACTTCTTTTAAAGTCTGTTGTGTTTTCTTAGTGTTTTCGAGTTGTTCCTTTGCTAATTTTTGATTAGTTTTTGTTTGCTCGTCAGCATATTGTTCAAGTGCCTCGTTGATTTTGTCATTGTAGCCATTTATTTGGTTTGTTGTTGTTCTTAAAATCTTATCTGTGGATTCTTCAAGAAGTCCATTTTTTACATCTTCAGATGCTTGTAACTCAATTTGTTCAATGCCATTTAAGTATTCAAGTTGTTGAATTCTATCATCATAAATCTCTTGAAGTTTTGTTCTTTCTGCTTCTTTCTCTGTAGACTTAGATTCGTTGATCTTCTGTAATTTAGTTTGAAACTCTTTGTCGAGCTCTTGAGATCTTGCAGTTTGTTTTCTTGTCAATTCAATCTTATTGAATGCTATCTCATCATCTCTCTGTTGTTCTAAAAATTCAATTTGTTTCTTTGCTTCCAATGACATCATATCTTCAATGACTTCGACTCTGGCCTCACCAGTTTCTCGTGCAGTTTTTACTGCGTTCATTATCTCTCCAGATATTACATCTTTTTGTTCTGTTTGTCTTCTTTTCTCTTCTTGTTCTTTTAATGCCTTTACTGAATCAATAACTTTGTCAGTACCTTCTTTGTATTCTTTTAGACTTTGAACTTTTGCCTTTGTGACTTTTGTCGATTCTGTGGTCTCTTCTGAAAGTTCCTCAGTTTCTTTTGTCACTTTTTTAGTATTCATTCCGAGTCTCTCCATTATAAGATTCTTTTCTGAATACAATGCATTTCCTTTGGCTTCCTCTTCTCTTACAATTCTATTGGCCTGGAATAGTTTATTACGTCTTAATATAAGACCATCAACAGACTTTTGAAGGAATCTATTGTCGCTTAATGTTTTTTTACCTTGTTGTCTTAACTTATCATTTAAACTTCTTTCTTTGTTCAGTTCATTTATCAATCCAATAGTTTGTTGTGTAATTGTGCCTTTTACCTTTGCAAAGGTACGACCTTGATCAGATAACTTCTTTCTGATTTTAGCCATCTGTTCCAATGCCAGAGTCTCTTGTTCTATACGTTCTTTGACTGCATCAGCCGTTTCTTCTGCTTGTTCTAGGATTTCCTCTTCTTTCTCTTGTAATATTATTTTATTCACAAGTGATTTGTTAACCTTTTCAATAGCTTTGGAAAGTTCCTCATTTGTTACTTTATCAGCCTCAAGGTTGCCCAGATAGTCTGGATATTTTTCTTGTAGTGTAGTGATTATTTCGTTTCTTCTTTCTTGAGTTGTATTAACGTTGTTTAGTTCTGACTCTACAAGAAACAATTCAGTTCTTTCATCTTCTAATGCTTCAGTAATACTTTTTGTAGGTGTCAAGAAACCTAAAAGGGCCGTTGTCGCCTGGATAATACCTCTCAATAATCCGTTAAACATACCTTCACCATCCTCAATAGACAACAAGAACCCTTCCCATGCAGATCCTAATTTTGTGGTATCTCCAGCCAAGTTGTCGAGTCTTGTCTCTGCAAGTTTCTTGGCACTACCTTCGGCATTCTCTAATGAATCGGCCAGGACATCAATCTTTTTAGAATTATTTGCGAGTGTAAGAAGAGATTTTGCACCAACTACTCCGACCAAATCGATTGCAGTATTCAATTGATTACTACTATTTGCCACTTGATCCAGTGCCTCGTTCAATGGGACTCCAGCCTTATTCAACATTATAAAGGTCTTAGAGAGTCCAGTTCCAGCAATAGATCCCTTTAGTCCATTGTCTGCAAGAACTCCGAGCATTGCAGTTGTATCCTCAAGACTTACGCCCATTGCTTTCGATGTTGGTGCAACAAGTTTTAAGGATTCTTTTAATGATTCGAATCCGAGTGCAGACTTAGATGAACTTTTCGCCAAAACATCCACTACTCTTGTGGTTTCTTCTGTACTTAATCCAAATGCTCTGAGAGTTGATCCAGCAAGTTGTGATGCTTCACCAAGTCCAACATCTAATGATGAGGCCAGATTCAAGGTTGCCTCTGTTGATGCTTGTATCTCCTTTGTTGTAAATCCTAACTTTGCAAGTTCAGTTTGTAGTTGTAAAACTTCTTTTGCAGTAAATTGTGTACTGGCTCCGAGTTGCTTTGCTTGATCAGACAATAGTCCCATATCACTTGCAGATGCTCCGAGTATTGCTTGAAGACCACTGAGCTCCTTACTGAATCCAGTAAAAGTTCCAAGAAAGTTTTTGAAGATGCTTGTGATCATTCTAATGCCACCAAAGGCCAGGCCAAGTTTGGCGAATCCTCCTTGTAGTTTACCCAATGCACTGGTATAGTTTCCAACATTTCGAAAATTGTCACCTACAGATTTATCTATTTTCTTTAGTGCCTTGTCTCCTTTTTGTGCTGATGCAGTTACTTTCTTATATTGGTTACTCAGATCTTTGTATGCCTTTGTGTTTTTCTTACCAGATTGTTCAAGTGCTAACAATTCAGCACCAAGTTTCTTGGATTCGTTCTTGAGATCTCTTGTGTTCTTAACCAGTTTTTTATATGCATCAGATTCATCCTTTGCAGTTTTTATGGCCTTCTGGTTTATCTTTTGAAGTCTCTCCTTCTCTTGTCTCTGTTGCTTATCGTTTCGCATCTGTTGAGACTGAGTCTTGAGTTTCTGTTGTTCTATCTTTTCAAGTTCTTGGAGTGCTTTTGACTCCTTGATCATTGCATCCTTCTTGAGTTTGTCAATCTGGATCGATTCTTTTTTAAGTTTGTTTGCCTTTGAGGTGACATCAACAACGTTCTTAATGGCCTTTGCAGAGTCAAACTTTGCTCCACCAATAGAATTTTTCAATGCATTCGCAGTTTCCATGACCTCCTTCTGAAGATTGTTCATCATGGTTATGGTTTTCTGAGCAGAGTCACGTATACCTATAAAGATATCCTCCTTATCAAATATGTCCGAACTACTTATTTTTTTCGCCATTGTTTTGTTGTTTGTTTTGTTTCTCAAATTCACTCAAGAGATTAAAGTATTCTTGAGTGGTAATGCTTTTTGTATTCAGCCAGTGACCGATCCATTTACTGAGGTGAATCAAGGTCTGACTTATAGTCATTCCAGATCCTTTATTTGAGAGCATTGTTTCAAGTTTAGTCTCTTGAATCTCTGCCTCTGTCAACTTTATTCTGTTCCCAGTGATACAGAAGTCGAGCTCTGCGTTTGCTTTTTTAATCATGGTATTCAACATCTTTTCATACATCTTATTGAGTCCATGTTTGTTGATGTAATCATCGTAGATGATGTCCCAGACTTTGTGATCAACGTCTTCTGATCCAGCCTGGCTATCTATTCGGCAATAGGTGAGTTCACCTTCTGAACATTTGATCCAGTTGTGTAATGGTAGCACCTCGATACTCATGTAGTACCCCTCAAATTTGGAGGAGTCTTCTGACTTCGATTGCATAGAGTCTGAGGACTTCTCTTGAGAGTTTGTCCATCGACTCCGTAGTGAGTCCCATAATTCCTTCACCGTACTTGTAGAATAGATTTTCTGTGTCTCCATCTTGATCTGTTTTGATTGGATTGGCATTGATTTCAAAGTATGTCGGAAAGACATCGATATAAAAAGAATCAAAGAAGTCTCCAGTATCTTTGAGAGTGTAATGTGTTCCAGCCACTTTCTCTGGATTGAGTGCCTCAGTGAATTCTGAGTATTCTCCGATTTCATTTCCATTCTCGTCAATACCTTGTTCAAATAGTTGGTCTTGTCTTACAAGATCCAGAATGAATGTCTTCAATGATGGTCTTCTGAATACAGATACCCAGATCACTTTGTTGTATAAAGCCAGGTTGACTAAATTCAATTTTTGTCCGAGTGCAGTCTGCATGATATCAAATCCCATTTCAATCCTTTTGTTGATATAGGAGTGGCCGAAACCACTCCCTATCAATTAACCATCAAACAATATTACGATGCAGTGAAAGTCACTTCACCATCATACCCATCTTTAGAGATTGAAAGTGTGTAACTCTCAGCACTAACAAATGCAAATGCAATAGTATAGTTACCTTCAAGTGGAAGGTTCTCAGTCGCTGATCCTATTGTCTCAGAAGTTGAAGTCGTATTGTTGTACAATGCGAAGTCTGTATCTACAAGTCCCTTCAATTTGATTGGATTGTATGCAGTACCATAATCAAACTCAGCATTGAAAGTCACTGATGTGTTTGCCACTTGAGTCAAGTCTGCAAAGTTTACATCAATTAATCCTTCAAGATCGTTGAAGTTGATACCAGCCTCTTCTGGAGTGATCATGTACATTGTACCCTCATCGAATAAACGATAGAAGTCAAATCCGACCATGATCTTACTGATTGTTGAATCAGTCGCAAACATATACTTAGGATCAAACGATGGATTGTCCACTGCGATAGGATACAATTTGTCTCCCACTTTAGATCCGACTAAGTTACCATTTACATCAATGATGTAAACTCCAAACTCAACACAACGATTGTTCTGTAGTTTGCTCAATAATGTAGGCGATGAATCATCTGCCCATAACTCTCCAGAGAAAGAACGTACTCCTTGACGAAGGAATGCTTTTCTTCCAGAGTTTGCTTCCTCAAATTGAGAGTCTGCTTTTGGTAGTTCGACATTTTCGAACTGAGGTAATGGAAACCATCTCTGGCTTTCATCACTTTGGTTGACCAATGTTGACCATGTTGGAATTGCTACAGATAAATCGATAGCATTATCTACTCCAGCATTAGACTTCAAAGGAACCATTATCAAAGTGCTTGTGACCGATTGTATCGGCACGCAAGCAGGGACTCCTACGTTGGATAGTCCCATTTCACAATTACATCCTAATGACATATTCTTAAAGTATTGTGAATTGTATTTAACATTTACAATTCTGTTTATATTTTACTAAGTTGACTCTGAGCTCAACTCCAGAGAGATTTGCATCAAGAATGTTCTCAAACATTCCACGATCTGTCTCCACACCGAATCTGCTGAACGTGATCAATTCATACTCTTCTATAGTTTGAAAACTGCGATCATATCTCACGCTTTCCATGAAGGCCTTTGCAAGTCTCTCCATAGGATAGACTACATTGTCTCTGTGGTCTGCGGTGTAATAGTTTCGTATGTCAGTCTCATCCAGAAAAAACATTCTGATCTCACTCTCAAAGTCAATTGCACTCTCTCTCCCTCTCTTAGTCATTCGTATCATTTCCAAAAGCCAGGCAAGTGGTGTCTTCTCGGACATTTTATTTGTTGAGATTGTCCATTCTCTATTAGTGGCCATCTTAGTTCCAGAGATGTAAAATGGTGCTGGTATGTATATCGTACCATCAAGTGGAGGATTACTCACCAGTAATGGTTCTACGTTTATATACTCATCTGGCACGACCTCTGTGATCGTGTAAACATTGTCAGACTCATCAGTGACCTTCTTACCCACTCTGATCCACTTAGTGTCACAGATATAGGTTCGACCATCTACAGAGTTGTATTCGCCCTCGACAGAATTATCTATCTGAGAGACGAGTGTTCTGACTACATTTGTGATCTCTGTTGTCATATCCAGTAAGCCGTTAATTTTTCAGTTCCATTCCATTTACTAAAATCTCCCACTCCGACATATGTCAAAGTGATAGTTGCATCACTATTGCCTCCCTCGATCTGTAGCACATCACCGATCTGATAATCTGCACCAGCAGACTTAATAGTCAAATGTGTGATATGTCCGTTACCAGATGAAGTAGTCAAAGTGACTACTCCACCAGTACCAGAACCACCTATCAAGTTGGCATCACCATCAACGTATCCAGTGCCATCAATCAACGTATATGATACAATCTGGCCCAATGAAGGACTCTGATTTATGTATATGTACTCTTGGATAGCCTGGTATGTTTTTATGGCTTCATTATATCGTTCCCACATTAGTGAATGAGGAGTATCAACTACAATGCTATTTTCAGACCTCTGTTTCACACCTCCATAGGGAGTCTGTTGATTCAGAAGATCTCTCGCATATTCCCAGTATATGAATCCTTTTAACATCTCAAGTATACCTTCACTCTCAAGTATGCGATTCAGACCATGTCCGAATGTCACACCAGTACCATAGAATGGTGTGAGAGTGTTTAGATCCATATTAAATGGATTGAATATCTTGAGAAAGTTTGGACTCTGTGGAACGTTGCTCGAAAGATCAGCAATGAAATCATCGTACAATTCTGCACCAAGTAGATGCACAAGATACCTCTCTTCATACTTTACGATGTAAGAAGTGATCTTGTTTGTGTCGTACATTCCAGTGGAAAGTTCGTACTTGTTTATGAAGTCATCTGTTGTCAATAGCATCTTTTACTTTTTTAGTTGTCCCCATCCTCTTTTGAGGAATCCTTTAATCACTGATCCAGTCAGTTTCCAGATTGCACCTTTTGGAAGTTTACGATTGTTCCCATTGCCCTCAAAGATGTAGAGCTCGTCATCATTGATCTCAACTTCCAGTGTGACCTTTCCATCTTTACTCTTGGAGTATTTACCATCAACGTGCTTACCATCCCATTCGATGTCAAGGTTGCCTTCTTGGTCTCTGTCGATGCTTATGTCCACTCTCTTAGTGTCGATATCAATGTCAAGTTCTTTCTTCTTTCTTGACTTCTTTTCTTCTTTACGTTCTGACCTGGCTTCTTTGCGATCAGATCGCTTGTCCTTCCTGGCCTCTTGTCTTTCAGATTTGGTTGTTCTCGTTTTCTTTTCCATTTTGTGCCTCCTTTAATTTATTATGGCTTCAAGATTGATGCAACATCAGTGCTGATCACACCATATACAAATGCTGGTTTATCATTGTTTTTCACATACTGAACTAATCTCGCCTCTGCTAAGATTGTAACCATGTTCTTCGTGAAGTCATCTTGATCTAAACCTACAGACATTGCAATGTTGTTTCTGAATCTTACATTTACTTTTGAGAAATCACCTACAAGATAATTATCAGCCGACATATAAGTCGAAGAGATTACTCTCATTCCAGCAATGATCATCTCACCATCTCCAGATTGAACTGGTAAAAACATCGGGTAAGTATACTGACCACTTGAATCTTTAGTCAATTGCAGTTTAGCAATATCCTCTGGATTCAAAACAATGTGTGTCGGTGTAAAGTTAGCACCTTCAATCTGTGCCTTAACTACTCTCATCAAGTCTGTGATGTTTGCATCTTGGATCGCAAGTGCAAATGTACCAGCACCAAATGTAGGAAGTCCCATTGATGCATCAAGTAAACCTTTGATCTGGTTACCAGCACCAGTTCCAGTCAACAATGCTTGTTCGATTCCAGTTCTCACTTGCTCCATTAGATCATTGTCGATCTCAGCACGAATGAAAGAAAGGTCTTCTAGCATCTCTTTTGATACCTTCACATAAGATGCGATTTTCTTAACCTCTTCAGAGATCTCAGACCATTCTGGCTCACCTTCAGTTTTTGCACCACCTTCCGCAGTCCATCCAGTTCCAGATGTTGCAGTTTGTTGTACATAAGTAACGAACTTTCCAGAAGTTGCTCCAGAGTTTACGTTCTCAAGTATTCCGTATCTGTTACGAACTACTCTGTCAACTTGACTATCAAAATCAGTCAATGCGTAGTCACCAGTGTAATCGTTTGTAATCGTTGTTGTTTTCACATCAAGATTAATCTTTCCACCTTTCTCCACTGCACCTTTAATTGCTTCGATATTGTCAGCATACGTCTTCATTAAAGACTGAGATACTGATAACTTCTCCACTGATGGAGTGATCGCCTTCTCTGACATTGCTTCGATTCGACCTTCGAATTTTGCGATTGCTTTCTCGATCTCTTGAGATTTTTCCTCAAGACCTTTAAGTGAATCGAGCTCACTTTTTAGACCAGCGACATCCTCTTGTGTAGGGACATTCTGCATCTTTTCTGTGAATAGGCCATCCAATTTTGAAATGACTTCTTCAGTTGTTAGATTTGTGTTTTCCACGTTTTCTAAGTTTTAAAATTAATAATTCAATTTATTGATCATCTAATTGATCAAGTTTTCTTTCACAATAGTTTAGCATGGCATCACCTCCCCAGAGTAGATATGAGATAGTCCCACACGCTTTCTCATCAGATGGTTTGTAATATGTCCTGGCTCTTGATAAAAAGGAGTAAGTCCTCTTAATCACATCCAAACTCAAACTCGCACCACTACTTATTTGGTTTCCTCTCAACTTTCCAGTTTGGGTTGCGCACTTATTACCGACTTCCTCATTTAACCTAATGCCTCTTTTTGCATTGTCTTTGGCCTTCTTTGGATAATCAGAATAAGTCTCTTCTTTTTGTGTCAGTCCACTGATCACGTTGTCCCACTTAAACTCATCTATTATGACTGGCTCACTTGGAATAGAGTGGATGATCTCCGACTCTTGTCCAGCAAGTAGTACCAATTGACTTGTCAAGTGTTTAACTTTCATTTCAATTCCATGAAGTCTCTCATCAGTTCCTTTCCCATTGGATAGGGCCTTGATGCAGACGTTCAATTCTTTTGTGAGTTTCTCAATGTAGTCAGTCTTTTGTTCTCCTTTGACATCGACTACTGGAGTGAACTCATTTGATCCGAAGGTCACCGCTGATCCTTCGAATAGTTTTATTTCGCTTATCTCATAGAATCCACCAGACTCAAGGTTCTTGTCTTCTATGTATTTTGCTTTGTCTTTTATATATTGGAAACCTATGGAATGCTCCTTGATGATTCCATCCTCATAGTCTCTGTAAGCATCCTCACCATCTGTAGATCGACCAAGTTGACCGACTGCAAACAATCCGAATGCATCCTCTTCAAGTTTCAAGAACTTTCCGATCTGTTTCTCCCAGTCATGATGTCTCAAGAAAGCAATCTTTCGATTCGATGTTGTCTCTGGCCCACGTTCTTTGATTGACTTACTGAATGCACCCTTCTTGATTATATCGTAGTCTGAGTCCATTGTGTCGAACTTTGAAAGATAGATTGAGACCTCTCTCTTCTGAGTGTCTATATCCTTGAGCTCGAATGCTCCTTTCTGATTGTATAAATTGTTTCTTAGATTCATATCTCTTCTGGTATTGGTTCAGACCATTCAGCACTACTCATTAATGTTAGGGCCTGGCTATGTGTCAAAGTTTGTACTGGAACCACAGATCCATCAGCAATGAATGTAGGTTCATCATTGTACTTGATAACAAACTGAGATTCATCCAGAGACTTTCGGATTGTATCTTGATCAGTTTCGCCTACTTGTGAAAAGTCAATGCTTGGTAAATCTGCAATGTTTATTATTGCGTATGTGTCTGCTATTCTTGTACTCATTTTTTTATTTGTTTTTATGTTGGCACATCTGTGCTAAAAGTTGTAAAGTTTGTCATTGTTCCATCATTACTTCCTTTATTATCAGTCAAAATTGGAGCCGTATCTCCGTCACCACAACGCCACCAAGAAACTAAACTTGAATAACTTGATAGTGAAGAAGGGCTACCGCCTCCATAGATTGCAGTTACGTCACTTTGTGAAAGTTGCGTATTAAATACTGAACATTCATCCGCGTTTCCATCAAGCAATGCAGTAGTATATTGTAGACTTCCTATTCTCACATCGTTTGTGCCAATTGCCAAACTACTTGGAAAAGTGCCACTTTGACCATACGCAATATTAACATTATCTATGTAAACTTTTAATTTTGTAGAATTTGTTGATTGACTACCGTCATAAGCTACTGCAATATGAAAATATTGACCTTGTGTTATTAAAGAATTGTAATTTACTTGAGCAAAAGAAAGCGTACCACCAACCTTAAACTGAATATACATTACACCGTTGCTAAAAGGTAAGATGTTAAAAAAGTTGTTATTGTCTATATGAACATCAAACAATCCGTCTGTTGCAGGTTTTACATTCATTTTATACCAACCACTAAAAGTAAATTGTGTAGCACCGCTAAAATTTGACATATTTCCAAAAGTAACAAAGTCATCAACACCGTCTAATGCTATTGACCTTGTTGAAAATGGTATTGTTGGTACGTCTGTTGAGAATGTACTGAAGTTTGTCATTGTTCCATCATTACTTCCAATATTGTCTGTCAAAGTTGGCGCAGTATCACCATCACCGCAACGATACCAATTAGTAATACCGCTAATTGTTGAAACATCTGAAGGAACACCGCTTCCATAAATTGTATTTACGTCAGTTTGCGAAAGAGCATTATTAAAAAAACTTGTTTCGTCAATATTGCCATTAAAAGTATAATTCGTTAAGTAAGTGATACCTCCTATCTTAACATTTGTTGTAAATGTTGGTGTAGTGGTCGGTATTGTGCCTGAAACAGACGTAACTAATAAAGAGCCATTCAAGTACAATTTTATTCTTTCAGCGTTAGTTAAAGAACCATTATAAACAACTACAAGGTTAAACCAATCGGTAGAATTAAAAACGTTGTTCCTTCTAACAAAGATACTGCTTGAACCTGAAAAAACTATTAAATCTTTTGTCGATATAGATGGCGCAAACAATTGAGAAGAGCCGCTTCCTTGAGACCATAAAAAAGTTTGTGAAGAAATATTGTTAGTTTTAAACCAAGTACTTACAGAGAATGTCGATGTGTTGCTTATAGCCGATAAATTCCCAATGTCAACATAATCATCAACACCATCTAATAGTATGCTCTGTGAGTTTACAAAAGGTGGTGGTGTAGGTGTGCCACCATCCAATGCACCTTGATTAATGCGTAGTTGACTATATGATGTTAGTGAATAGAACGACATATTTTATTTTAAGATTGCGACAACAGATCCAGATGCTAATGTCACACCACTAAATGATTGACCTCTCAATGGTGCAATGATTACACCAGCCTTGATTACTCCGTTACTGGCTAGGTAAGTTGAACGTGCATCTACTCCGTTTACTTTAATTGAATTGAATTCAGTATCCTCAGCGACATATAATGCATCTATTGAGTTTGTATATTCTGTCGTATTGTTTACGACAAAGGTTCCATTTTGTAAAGCCAGTTCTTCTATGGCCACTAATTGTGATGAACTTCCCATTTTGTTTTTATTTATTTAATTGTTTTCATTTTATATTGGTACGTCTGTTACGAAATTACTTGCAGACATATTCTGCATGGTTGCATCATTCGATCCAGCATTGTCACTTATAGTCGGATAGACATCAGAGTCTCCCATGCGATACCATAACAAAGGAGATAATGAACTAATATCATTAGGTATTCCACTATTATAAACTGCATTAAGATTCAAACTTTGATCACTATCCCAGAAGGCCACTTCATCCACATTCCCATCATAAAAACTTGTACCTACACCACCGATCTGAGTTAGTCTGTGATTGCCAGATGCAATTTGTGATGTGCTAAAAGTTGCACCATTTAAGTACAAAGTCAAATTGTTTCCAGATCCTCTTACAATGAATAAGTGATTCCAGGCTCCAGTGTTAATGTTGTTACCTAAAATCTCCACAAATGTATAGGTACTAAAATTAATTCTAATTCTTATTTGGTTTCCACTTCTTAACCAGACATAATCACTATTCGTTGATCGACCTACTAAGAAACTAGCACCCAAATTGATTGGTTTAAACCAGAAGGATGTTGTGAATGAACTCGTGAGATCAACTTGTGTGAAATCAATTTGTTCATCAATTCCATCGAATGACGTTGACAAAGTATTGAATGGAGGTGTAACGCCACCATTTGTCAATAGGTTACTCTTGACTTTAAACAATCTGTTTATGTTGCTAGTCTTCAAGGCCATAATTACTCTTGGTTGTTTAAGTCTGTTAATATTCTGATCTCTTCCTCTGTGAGCTCGACTCCAAGTCCAGCAATCTTCTCCAGAGTTTCTGCCTTTGTTTTTTGTACGTCTGCCTTCTCTCCTTCATCTTCTTGCAGTGCTGGTAGATGACTAAAGTCTGCCTTCAGATAGTATTCATCAGAGAGTCCCCATTGCTTCATCATTGAGTCGTACATTGACTGAGTCTCTGGAATGATTGTATCTGTATAGACAAGTCTGATCGAGTCTCTCACGTTGGTGAATGTAGTACCACGTTCAGAACTGAATAAGTTTGCATTGAGTCCGTATGTGTCGATGATGGCCATCTTATCTGCCGTTAGTTCCTCGAATAGCATGAGGTCTCTGGTAGGATATGACATCGGCTTCCAGTCTACATTGCTCTCTGTGATGATCAACTCATCCTTAGATCTCTTAAACCAATCTTGTTGGATCTGTCTCTTCTCTTCTGGAGTCATTGGAATGGCTCCTCCCATATCGTTTTGGCTTGTGGTTAGTATACCGATTGATCCAATGTTCTCAAGTAACACATTACGCTTGTGATATTGGGCCTTGATATTTGATAGTGGATACTTCAATGAGTCGATCCTGGAGATTGGTTTCACCAAGTTCATACCATCATCAGTGGTCAAGTAGATCATGTCTGTCCAGTCAATGATCTCTTTTGAATCATCATCGTA
>JAAHTH010001354.1_pt1 | contig 21731 bp, 27 predicted proteins | sample 6116091 | NCBI WGS metagenome assembly JAAHTH01 (sample SAMN13939990, study PRJNA603662) | sponge metagenome | isolation source: marine sponge | host: Mycale hentscheli | place: New Zealand | collected 2006 | reverse complement strand
AACAAAAAACCAAACAAACCAAAACCACCAAAAACCCCCCCCCCCCCCCCCTCCCCCTATGCGATGCATCTTTTGGAAAGCCGTGCTTGCGATTAAAACGCTGTTTGTAGGTTAGACCCATTTATAATAAGTCAATAAATATTTCTCTCATAACTTTGGCGATATTTTCACTAGGACAATAGTATCTTACATTTTTTCCATATGTAGTTATTCCAAATCTATATTTTTGTCTATGTTTTTCAATATGTCCCACATTTCCTGTTTTATTTATTGATTGATAATTATAAATAGAATTACACCATTCTAAGTTTTCAAGTCTATTATCAGCCTTATTACAATTTTTGTGATTAACTTGTGGTAAATTATTAGGATTAGGAAGATAAGTAATAGCAACTAGTCTATTAATTCTTAATCTTACTTGTTTTTTTTCTATAGTATTCCATAATCCTACATTAATATAGCCATCTTTGGATTTTTGTGGTATTAAATATCTTTTTCTATATTTTGAATACACATTACCATTAGTATCAATTGTATAATTTTCAAATCCTTTTATATCCATTCTAGTATTCTTTTTAATTCATCATTTTTCAAATCAATTTTAAAATAATAAAAAATATATTTTTTAATAAAACTATTTTACTTTTGATTACTCCATTCTTTCGTAATTTCAATATGTATTTTTAACCATTCATCATAGTCTCCCATTTTACACCACTCCCAACACTTACTACAATAACACCCATTTCTTCCTTTCCAATTATATTTATTAAACCAATCTTTTTGTATTTGTTTATTTATCTTTTTATATTCGTCCATCTCTAGTATTCTTTTTAATTCATCATTTTTTCAAATCAATTTTAAAATAACACGAAAATTAAAATATAATAGTGTATTATATAAAAAATGTCTCTTCAACAGCTTACTGACTATTCTATTGATGACCGCGAATCGATTATGGATATCCGCACCGAACTTTTAGATCCTATTGTTTCATCTTCTTATCGCTACCAGTTTAGAATTGATGCTAGTTCTTTCTTAGATAAAAACTCACTTCTTCTTTTCAAACCAGTAGCTATTGATAATGCAGGACAAAGACGATTGAACTGCTGGAATGGGGGTCTTTCTTGTATTAGAGCAATCGAGTTCCAGATTGGTGATTTCCAAGTCCAGAGAATTGAGGATATTAACCAGTGGGCTTCAACAAATATGTTATACAATTTACCACCAGCCGTCCAGACAAAGAAACTAGGACACTACTTACACAATCAGTTAAAATACGAAGTAAGTTCTGGGGCTGGATCTGGTGTTAGTGATTTGACAGGTCAAGTCCAAGTAGATAATACTAATTCTGGTATTAACTTCGGTCAAAGTGATGACGCTTCTGGTGTAGGAGTTAATTCATTCGCTCTTGGAACTACAGCTGGTGCTAATGAAAAAATTGGTATTCCACTTGGTATGCTTTTACCTATGTTAAATGATAAAGAACTACCACTTTTCTTATTCCAGCAATATAAAATACACATTACAATAGAGTTCGAGAGCGACGCATCAAAGTTCGCTAATGATGTTTCAAAAACAAACTTCGCTGGTGGTGAATACTTAGCTAGTGCTGATGGAGATATTACATTTAGCGAAGTTCAAATGTTAGTTGATTATTTAGTTCTTCCAGCCAGAGTTCAAAACGATGTCTTAGCAGAAACTATGAAAGAAGGTGGATATATGATTGACTTTGTTAATCCACTTAATATTAAAAAACGCATCGATGCTGGTTCAGCAAACACAGACCAGCAAATAGAACATAGACTTAATGCTGTAAATATGGAGTGCCACTATGTCCAGATGTATAGACAACTACCTATAAGTGGAGCAACATCATTCTATAATAAAGTCCTTTTAGGTCAAAGAATTGATGGTGTTTCTGTAGAAGAACTTCAATTTAATGTAAATGGTATTGATATATTTACTAGTGGTCCAGTTAAAAATGTAGTAGAGTTATATAATAATGTCTCATACACACTCGGTAGAGATCTTCAAGTCGTCAAACCATTATACTGCAACGATGCAGCCACACAAGCCTCTATGCTTTCACCCCCACAGCTTGGACTTATGGGTAAATACAAACCCTTATGTCTCGACCTTAGAAACGGCGAACCAGTTAAGCGTGGTGGCGGTCGCTTCATCGGTGAATACCCTATTCGAGTTATTTACAAGCGTAAGCCTCACGGAGCAATCACATCAACTTGGTTTAATGCTAACAACTTCGAATTAGCACCAGCCGAGACTGGAGCTATGGACTGCACTTATTTTGTAGGTGTTTCAAGGGTTCTTAATGTTAAAACTATGCCTAATGGCTCTCAATCTGTTGTTATAAGCGACATGTAAAGTTATTAATTTTTTTTATATTTACCATTTATATATAAGATGTCTAATACAATCTATCTAGATATAAATGCGAAAAATAGTAAGATACACACTAGTGAAAATAATATAATGACTTACGAACTACCAGACGCAATACCACTACCAACTGGAACAGAAGTAAAATGTCTTCAAAGTATAGTTAATCAACAAGGTGTAGTAGGAACTAGTATTACATTAGAAGAAGACATCGAAGAAAGCATTATAATTCAATATTATGTAAGCGATACACAGATACAATATCCAACACCTAGTTTAAATATCGCAAATCCATCGGAGGACGATACATTTACAAACTGGCAAGTTCTACAACCAGCAAACTTTTTCTTCAACCCAGAGCCGCAATTCGGCACACCTACAGAAACAGCAGCTAACCAACCTTGGGGAACAATACCTTACGGACAAACTAGTGTAGGTGGAACAGAAATAGCTATGCCTATGGTTATGTTATGTGAGATGGACGAGAATGGAACTTCATTTGTTAATCAAAGTTCGCAATATCTAGTTCCTATGACTTGTGAAATACCAATTTTTATTGAAAAAGGAACTTATAATGTAAATAAATTAGCAGAAACTATAACAGACCAGATTAATGGTTTAGACTTAGTAGATAATGATAATTTACCTTTTCGTTCTCTACAAATGGAAAATGGTTCTTATAATGGATATGTAGTAAATGGAACTACATTAAAGTCAGTAGTAGTAGTTCAAAATGATGGATTTGTTAATTTTAATGAAAATGGATTTCGACCCGGCGAGTTCCAGCCATATAAAGGTTTAACTGGTAATTTCATACAACCACCACAACCATTAAAACCAGAAGATATGGATAGAAGAGGATTGAGTGCTATAGCCGTGCATCCAAAGTTCGCTCAAGATATAAGAAGAAACGCTATTCAAGGTAATGTAGGTCAAAATGTTCCAACAAATTATATAGCCGAAGAAGTAATGATTAAGACAGGACAGCACCCAAACTTTTTTCAAGGTTTTAATAGTCCATATGCTATACCAAGTATTTCTGGTAATCAATTTGATGAAGGTTGTTTAAGTTATTATACATTCAATAATGGTATGGCTGTTGGTTCTACAGACTTTCGATTGTCTGTAAATGAAGACGGAGAGTTTCAAATAGATAACACTCACACACCTAGGTATATACCCACCTATGATTATTTTGGAAACAAACAAGAAAATGCAGGTCAAGAAGCGTGTTATATCAAACGAGTAGCTGGAACAGCCAACTCCGATAGAGGTGCTGAGTTTCCAGCTGGAAGAACTGGAGTTCAAGATCCTATAGGTAGAGGTTGGTATAAAACTTTGTCGCAACCTATGCGAAGAACTACTGGTTTTATGGTTTTGAACTGGGCTTATAAAACTTGTAATAGAATATCTGGGGGTAATGCTCCACCAATCGACGGACAAAATGATAATTTACGAGGACTTTTACCAGATGCTATTGTAGAAGGTATGGATAAAAATAGAACTTATGATGAATGGTATAATAGTAAGCAAGAAGCTAGAGAAGCTTGGGAACAAACAATTTGGTATAGATTAGGTTTTACTTATGACGATATACAAAATCCAGATTATTTTGAGACCCAGTATTATCCAGACAAAGCCTCTCGAGAAGATATTTCAAGTTTTCAATTAGAAGCTTTTACTACTAATGAAAGACTAGATGTATCAGCTCTTACAACTGCATCTACACTAGTAAATGGACAAGCTCATTCATCTACTGGAACAAATACAAATAAAAATACTATATCTGGGTTTCCATCAGCAATAAGTGGTATTCAAACTTTTAATACTATTGATGTAAATGTTCCATTTGATATTTATAATAATAACGCTAAGTATAAAACTACATTTGGTTCAACTACTGGGGCTTACAAAGGTTCATTTTATTATGGAGCAACTATGGTTCCAGTTATTACCCAAGGCATTCCAGTTAGTGCTAGCCGATTACCAATTCTAAGTAATGATGGATACATGCTTGTTATTAGCGACTTAGTAGAACCTAATGATGTAGTCAAAAACGGAAGTTTCTTAGGCTTACTAGATATATTACCTAAATCTAACTTACAAAATACCGACTACATTCAAGATAGAAATGTATTAACACATACTATTAGTAATCCACAAGTTATAAAAGCCATTACATTAAAAATAGTGAATCCAGATCTTACAAATATAGAATTAGAACCTAATAGTGCCTTTTTATTATCATTAACTTTCCCACAACCAAAACAAACTATTATGTTGGCTTCTCTAGAAAACAACGCCCAAGAACAAGCTGTAGCTCAAAGCATACAACAAAATACAGCCGAAGAAATAAAACGAGGTGAATTACCACTTCTACCTACATTTCAACAATATAATACAATAGGAGCTCCTGCACCAGAAACACATACCGAAGCTCAAGATACTAGAACAGCATCAAGAAGAAGAATAGATATAGCAAAACACGCTGTAGCCTTAAATAAACTAAGCACAGCAGAAGAAAAGAACGAATATTTAGCTAGACTACCAGAAAAAGATAGAACAGAAGTAGCTGAAACAGCAGAAAGAATGAAAGCTATAAGAGAAGGAAGAAGACCACCAGCAACTGGTGGTGGTGGAGGTGGAGGAGCAGCACCTCGTTCTGTAGATGAATATGCAAGAGATTTGAATAAAATAAGAAATGTAGAAGATGCGAAAAAATATTTAGCATCAGTTCCAACAAATCTTAGAGTAGAAGTTAATAGAAAGGCTAGTGCTGATGCAGGATATATGGGTGGAGCTGTTCCAGCTCTAGAAAGAATAACAGCTCTTAATCAATTAGAAAGAGAAGAAAGAGAAAGGACTCAAAGAGCAGAAAGAGGTAGAAGAGGACAACCATCAACTCCAGCTGGAACTACTGAGGCTGAAAGAGAAGAATTAAGAAGAAGAGAAACTAGAGGTATTGCTAGACCTACAGCACCAGCGAGAGTTCCCAGACAAACAAGACCAAAACCACGAGCACCTCCTCAACAACCACCTACACCTTAGAGTGTATTAAGTTTTTTCTTAAGTCTTCGTTGTTTATCATATAATCTTTGGTATAATTTATTCTCTTCTGTAGTTTTTAATTGTCTAGTATTAACTGAGTTTAAGTTTCTTATCCAGTATCTTTCTCGTTCTTTTCTGTTTTCTTGGCTGCATTTTTCAATAAGTTCTACTTTTACATTTTCATAGTCAATATCTATTATTTCATAACTAGAACAATAACTATTTCTACCATCACAATATTTATTATAATTTGATTTATGATAGAAAAACCTTTTAGATATATTATTTTTAGTAGAACCAACATAACATTTATCTGTTTTATCACTAGTAATTTTGTAAATACTAATATTATTCATTTTTGTTAAAATATAACAAGAAAATAAAATAAGAAAAATAGACGAATTAATACGCATTTTTGGTTGGTGAAAGAATACCATTACACATAACATTAATAATAGTTTTTACAGCTGGAGCTGAAGCATCTGGAATGAAGTCAATTTGTATAGCATTACCAGTAGGTATAAGACCATTTATATCATAAGAATAATTATGAGCTTTTGTATCTATAGGAAAGTCGCCTATTGAATATAATTGAGAATTAGCATAATCTCTTTCATTTATTCTAAGTATTCCACTCATACCTGTAGCAACAATATTTACATTAGAAACAATTAACTCTCTGTCTGTAGGAACTAAATATAAGCCTACATGACTAGTATTTTCAGTTGGCTCAATACTAGCATATATTACAGATTGAGTGCTATTAGTTATTGTTATTTGACCTGCATTTGAATTAAGAGAACCAGTAGTTAATACAAATGCTCTATGAACCATTTTACCACTTACAAATAAAGGAAAATTAGAACCTCCACCACCAGTAATAGTATAGTCTAAAGATTGAATAGTATCATTATCATCTACATATACTACTCTTATAGTTCTAGCACCAGTTCCAGCACTATCATCATTAGCATTAGGGTGATAAATATATAAGTCATCAGCAGTAGAAACATTAAATTGATAGTCTTGGCACCCTAAAGTTCTAGTTGTAGAGGGATTTGATTGATTAAGAATAGCTTGTATATTTACTTTTGTAAAGTCGTCGTGTAATCCTCTAACCATATCTGTATTAAAATTATTAGCAACTCTAACAAGACTAGTATTAGTATCAATATCAATAGTAGAATTAAGTAAAGTAGCACTATCAAATTGATTAAGATTAGAGCCTAGTGTAGCTAAGCGTATTGTTCCATCTGTAGCATCGTTATTAAGAACTTCTACAGAAAAATATACGCCATCAATACTAAACCTTTTAAAAAAATTAGTATCAGCGGTTAATGTTTTAGAAAAAACTTGTGTAGCATGAGAGTCAATTTTATCTGGATATGAATATAAATTAATCGTGCAATTTTTATCAGTTCTAAGAGATATTGATAGAGAAGCATAAGGTAAATAATCAGTTAAATGCGACTGCCAACCTACACTAGGGAATGAACCTACTATACTAGCACTTGGAATAAATTGTTGAGAGAGAGTAGAATTGTTAAAAGGCATATTCTTTTTAATATATAATAGAAAATTGTTGTAAATTATTTTCTTACTATAGAATATCAATAATAATGTCTAACACTCAAGCTACATCTAAAATGATTTCATTAGTTCCAACAAATGGAACAGAGTTCGATTGTCAGCAAGGACAGAAAGTTATTTTTGAACTCCCACCAAATCTCGGTATGGTTTCTGGTCGCCAGTCTCACTTAGCCTTAGACATCTGTAATACTTCTAGTGATAATAAGCGTCTTCGCTTAGATAATATGGCTGGAGCCGATGCTGTAATTTCTCGCATAGACATCTATTCATTAGGAACAGGAACACATTTAGAAACACTCCAGAACTATAACCAGTGGTCTGCAATTAATCATCAGTATTTATACGAAGATAAAACCAATTTACAGACATTAGAAGGTTGTGGTAGTGATGTCTATGCTTACAATACTGGAGATAATGCTGTAAGTGCTACTACAGCTACACCTGACTCTGTTATTTCACCAATCAAAACAGATGGAACACATTATTATAACTTCCGTCGTTTTACAACACCATTAAAGTCTGGTGTTTTTAGATGGTGGGATGATGATAAATTAGTTCCAGTAATGGCTCTTGGAGGTGGTCTTAGATTAGAAATGACCTTAGAAAACCCTAAAGTAGCTCTTCACTATTTCAAGTCTGTGGCTACAGATGGAACTGAATATGATATTGGTGTTTCTTCAACTGGAGGTATAGATATGGCTGATAATGCTTCTGGTGGAGCATTACTTACACTTCCAACAACATTAGATTTTGATAGTGTAGAAGCTTCTGGTTTAGCAATTGGAAACAATATTAGAATTGGATTGTCTGGCTCACCAGATATTACAGATGCAGTAGTAAGTGGATTAGCAATTAACGCTAATAAATTAGACATTACTTTCACAAGTGCAGGAACTCCAGCTGGTGTTCCAAATGGTGCTACAAATATAATTATTAGACTTCGTGAAGATACAAGAAAATGTTTAGTTCGCCCACAGATGAGAGTATTAAGTGTAGCACCACCACAAGAAGTAGTTGGTAGATTAGGTAATGGTTTTAAATACGAATTCACCTCATACGATTACCACACTAGCACACTTCTCGCAAGTGCTACTCGCCATCAAGTAGAACTTAATAGTGTAGCAACAAAAGCAGTCTGTCTTATGTCTTCTTTCACAGATACTAGTAAAACAGAAGCAGATAACTTCTCTAGTTATTTCGCTGGAGCAACTCCATCACTTACAGACCTTAACTCAGTCCAGTATTTCTTAAATAACAGATTAGCACCAGTTAGAAGTTATAATCCTAGATTACTTAATGATAAAGTAATTTGTATGAATGAAAGTGTTAAGGCTTTTGATAGTGTTTCTAGAGAAGCTCAAGATCTTGGAAACGATGATGGTGCTAACTTAGAAGCATACACAAACACTTTCTTAATTTCCAGACAGCTCGCAAAGAGACCATTTTACTATGATCTTAAGGAAGCTGAAGGACAGATTAGACTTGGTTTCTTAAATACACCAACAAGAACACAGCCATTCCAGATTAACACTTATGTTTGGTCTAAGAAGATTGTAGATATCGCCAGCGATGGTAATATTGAAGTAGAATTGTAAGCAATTCAATTGTAAATTATTTTCTCATTAAAAATTGGTGTGGGTTTTTACAGCAATAACACCAATCAAGTTTTTTTTCTTTTTTTTTTCAAAAAAATATTCTTATAGTAGAATATATAAAATGCCTAGTTCAAAAGTATATTTTTCAATCCCACCATTAAACGACCAATCAGTAAAATCATCTGGAGATGACCTTTCTGGAGGTTTCTCAAATAAAAATGGAAATGGAAATATTAAGTTCGCCATTTCATCACAGGATAGACTTTTAGATACCAGCGACCTCTATCTTACAGGTCAAGTCATTCATGTTCTTAATGATGGCTCACCTATCACTCTTAAGACTGGTGCAACCACAACTAAAGCTGAATACTCAGCAAATAATGGAACTGGATTACAAGCATACACAAACCAGAACATTTCAAACTGGAATGGTTTAGAAAGTATGGTTAAGAAGATTTTTATTCAAAGTAAAAAGACTAGTGTAAATATAAGCGAACACAGAAACTATCCTATGTATAACGCCGCAAGAAAAGCTTGGACTCACAACAAACAAGACTACCTTATTTCACCACTCATTCGTGCATGTGCCGCTGGAACTGATGCTACTCACGCAAACAGACACGCAACAACTATGGATAATGCTACATCTGGTGCTAGCGGACAGATAACAAATGTAAGCGGACAAGAAGACCCAAACTTTGGTGTTCCATTCTCATTTAAATTAGATACAGCTCTTCTCAATAACACACAGCCACTCCACTTAGGACAGAACTTCTTAGGTGGTTTATTAATTAACTTAGAACTCAATAATGAAAATGGTTTCTACAGCGATAGATTTAGAGATCTTGGAACTAACCAGACCGATGCTGATGTCTTAACTGGCTCATTCTATATTGTTAAGAACTTAAGATTACAGGGTAGATTACTAGTTCCAACTCCACAGGACTTACAGGCATACAACCCTAACTTTGTATTAAATGATAGATTCAATCTTATTAATGAAGTTAATAGTTCTACAAACAATAGCAAATACACTCCAAATGTAAATGCAGTAAGAAGTGTAGTCAATTTATTCATAGACCAAGACCAAGAAAACAACAGAAGTGCTAACCAGACAAACTTCCGCAACCCACTTGGTATAGAAAATTACCAGCAGAACAAGAACAATATTAGACAGCCACAGGACTTTGTAGTAGAAGTTGTTCCAAACTTATTAACAAAAACAAAACAGAGTGGTGCTGGTAGTGTAGCAGCAAACGATTATGGAAACAAAGCATTAGCAGAAGGAGATAGTGAAGTTCGTGCTTTCTGGCAGCGAGCCTTATTGAATGGCGACTTAGCAGATAAAACTATTTGTTCTCTTTCAGTAGCAAAAGGACAGGTAGATGCTGACTATGCAGACAGAGCAACCGATGGAACTAGTCAAGATAGTGGTGTTGGAAACCTTTGTGAAGCCAACGCTCTTGGTGTTGGTTTAGACTACACACACCATATGGGAATGGTAAGCAACTATAGTGGAAGTGCTGATTACGATATTTTATTGAAATCTGGAGTCAATAGTGGCGACGCTGTATTACCAGTTTCAAGAAGAAGCAAACCAGAAATCCAGCAATCATACATAAAAAATGTATCAGCATTTAATAGTGAATCACTAGTAAAAACTATGTAAATTATTAGCCTACACATAAATTAAGATTTGGGTCAAGTGGAGGTGGAACTCTTTGGGTTTCAGGATCTCCATCACTTTGAAGCCAGTAAATGGTTTGTTTTTGTTTTATATATAAATTATTACCTCCATAAGTAGAATACACTTTGAACCTTTTTTCATTAGTCATGCCAAAGTCTATTATATTAAATAATTTAAGCCAAGTAGTTTTAGATTTATTATCATCACACAAACATTTTAAATAAGTAATACAATTTTCATCTAGTTTTATCCAATAATGGTTTTCACTAGTATCACTCATTCTTTTTATAAAAAAAGTTATTAACAATTTTATAAGTCAATTTTGAAATTAAATATAAATTAATCGAAAATAATATAGAAGTCTCGTTTATAATCATACCACATATTATCATCGTCCCACCCTAGACAATGTTCTACACCATCAATATTAATAGCCATCTCAACAGCTTTGTCTATACAAATCATACTTTTAAGATAGTCGCTAATTTCACTAGCATTTATTTCATCGGTAAATTGTTCGTTTAAAGCAATTTGGGCTTTTCCAATAGCTTGGAACTCACAAATTATTTTTACTTTTATATCTTTGAATGAATAATCGTTCCATATTTCTTCATCACAAGTAATTTGGTCTTCTGTAGCTTCTATGTTATGCTTAGTTTTAAGAAAGTCAATAAAAGAGTGTGTCTTAGTATCGTTAATCATTATTCTAGTATTTTATCTAATGTAGAGTGTAAAAAATGAAATCAATTTTGTTTTTGAAACAGAAAAATAAGTAAAAAAATAAAAAAATATCTACTTACCAACTAGTAAAATACTATTCAGTTCTATATACTTTTCTATCAATTTCAATAATAGGTTCTTTGTCTCGTTCAAAATTAACCAATATACTCATACCATACCACTTCCACACTTTTAGCATCCTCATTTTTGTAAGACTATAGCCAGCCATCTCTAGCATCTCAATCCTCCGTGCAGTAAGATTGTTAAGACCTATCAACATACTAATAACTCTAGGTTTTAGTTCAATATTCTTTTCAATCCATTTGTTAAGAATAGAATATGGTGGATTTTGAATAATAATATCGACTGGTTTATCATAAGTTAAGAAGTCTTTTTCTTCTAGTATTTCACACCAATCTTTTTTATCGCTTTGAATATTGTTATAATAACTACCATTATTTTTACAAGGATCAAGCCAAGTGTCTTCTGGATTAGCATCTACAAACTCAATATGTTTTTTAGCTAGTTCTATAGGTGTGATGAAAACATCGTTGGCGTGTTCTCGCTTCTTAATTTTATGGGATGATTGACTAGACATTTCTATAGATTTGATATAGAAATCTTTTATTTTTACAATTCAATTTTGAATTGCGTTTTTGTATCTATAGTTTAGTCTCAAATCACAGCCATAGTTCTTTTTAATAATTCTAGCCATATTAGGATAGAGTTCTAGAAATCTATTCGCATCTGTTTCTTGTGCTTCAGCTCTCTTATCTTTTCCACCATACCATTCGGTTATACCACCCTTAGGATTAAAATACTTAGTCTTAAGAGCCAACCAATTCAATCGTAGAGTTCCATTATCTCTTTTAAAATGCTGGCAAGTAAAACAGAAGTCTTCATAGTGATTAAATGTAGTATTTATAGATGGATATTTTCTATCAATAATAAGCCCAAAGAACGCTCCACAAATGTATTTTAAAGTAGTTGTAATGTTTCTTTTCATAAAAAATGTATTATGGAATGGACTTACACCCCACAAAGTTAGACCTTTTTCTTCACAAAGTCTAAAGGCTTGTTGTGTTGCATCGATGAAAGCCTCTCTAGTAATTGGTTTATCCATATCCATTATATTATCCATATCATCATCAATACATATCAAGTATCTAGTATCTGTTGTATTTTGATAATAATTTCTTACAAAGTTTCTTTTTTCTCTAATACCATTTGTATTACTAACAATAATGTTTAGATTTTCATTTTCATTTAAGTAATCTTGTCGCATCTCTTCTGTTTCTACAACGACATCAATACCTTCAATAGGCACTTGTAGTCTATTTAAAAAAGCTAGTGTTTTTGTATTTATCATCTTAGGTCTTTTATAGCTTGGAATACATATTCTATAGTTAATAGGTTCAGTCATATATAATAAAACACTAGAAAAAAAAACTCAGTTTTTACATTTAAGAGCGTCTAGTTGTCCGCTTGTTATAAGATTTTTAATCATTACATTACAAATACCATTAATAAAATGTTCTTGGTATCTTTGTTTAGAACTTAATACTGCATTACAATCCTTACAAGTTCTAGACTGGAAACACTTAAGACCATCTACATGCTTGTTTCTTAGGCGTGTATTTTCAAACTCTTCACCACAAGCATCACAAGTATATTGTCTAGAATCACCATTAGTATTTTTTATATGGGTTCTCGTGCAGATGTGAGCCTCCCATACACTTGGACTATTTGTATAACAAGGTGGATTACATATTTCACAAGTAAAAGTAGAATGTTTTTGTTTAGCTACTACACTCTTTTGATGTTCTCTGGCTTGTTTTTCTATCTCAAAGCTTCTGGTTAATTCAGCTACTACTCTACAATTTCTCTCGTGCATTCCTTCTGTTAAATATTTTCGAAAAGCTTCATAGTCATTATCATCTTTCAATTGAATATCTTCTCTATTTGGAACATCATAGGTGAAACAATAATTTACTCTTTGGTAGCAATCTTTTCCACCACTTATTTCACCATTCCATCTACCTTTCTTTTCACTTTCCTTAAAAATATATTCATAATCATTCATTAGTTTCTCAAAACATTTTAAAGTATCCATTTCCATAATTTGGAAGTCATTATTACCAGATTTGTATAAGTCCCACACTCTTATTAATTCTAACATTTTGATATAATTTAACAAGATTTTAATTTTCATTAGACGACGCATTATTTTGGATTAGTTTTTCTGCAACCCAATCTCTACATAAATATTTACTAGTAGGACAGCCGTCTTTTTCTATAGCTCGTAATGCTGGCTTTCTAAATATCTCAAAATTAGTAGCTTTGAAATGGTCTTTGAGTGTAGTTTTTAAACATTTAGAGTTTTTAAGATGGTATTTTAGACCTTGTTTAGATGAAAAGACTTTGTCGCAAAAGTCGCATTTAGGGTGTTCGCATAATGCGAATAGTCTATGGTTAAGGTAGTTTTCTGTATCTCTAAATTGTTTATTACAATCCTTACAAGTGTGTTTTATAGGTAGTGATTCTCTTTCTCTATGTTGAACGCTAACAAGATGAGTTCTCCAGTTTTGTATTCTATCAGTTTTATAATCGCATTCTTCGCATTCGTGCAATAAAGTTCTAGGTTTATTCATTTGTGTTATAATTTAACAATATATTTTTTTTTATCAATTTTAATAGTAAAATATATAAAATCATAAAAAAAAACTCGTTTTTAAAAACTTTTTTTCAAAAAAAAAAAGGGGGTATTCCAAAAAAAAAACGCTGCGTTGAGAAATCTGGATACCCCCCCTGCGCGTAGGCAACTTTTTATGCGTAATTAATGCTTTTTTTTTATTATTTTATATATTTTACTATTATAAATGATTATATTAATCAATATGTTATATATTAACACATCTTAGTATTAAGACTAGGTTTATAATCAATAAGATACTTAGTTTCTATAACATTAATATCATCTCTAGATATATCTTTTTCTAATACTTCAAAGTCAAAGTTTTCAATACCACCATTATGTCTAATGAAACAATATAAATAAGATTGACTATCTCTAAGTGATACTCTATAATGTTCCATAGCTCTCTTTCTCATATTAAAAGTTCTACCTATATAGAAGTCTTTTATATCTGGGTTTCTGCAAAATATTCTATAGATACAATTTTCTTCAGTAAAGCTTCTTACTTTTTTATAGGTTTCCATTAATACTAGAATACTATTAACAAGGTTTTAAATAACTTTGTATATATCTAATCTAGTTCATATTCTAATATTACTAGAATTATTACTACTATCATTACTTCTTGTTCTTTTACTAATAGGTTCTAATTCTATAATCTTACTAGTATTCCATTTTATATTATCAGTTATTCTTTTAGAACCAATAACCATAACTACTTTCTTAAGGTTTTCGCAATCGGCACAGAAGTATTGACCCCAATATCCAGTCCATTCTTTTTCACACAAATAACAATATCCCATTTTATACATTAGAAATACATTATTTTTATCGAAGTTTATATTATAAATGGAATATACTTATAAGGTTTCTTATAAACACGAAGGGACTATAAAAGAGAAACACTATTCTCATACTAGAGATATTTGCAGAGATTTCAATATAAATAGAGATCTGGTTAAGAATATCTACATGAAAGTTCCTAAGACACTACACCCTATAATAATTAGTATTGATAGATTACCAATACCTATGAAAAAAGAAACAAATATAGTTATTCATTTTTCTTAACAGCACATCATACTAAGACATCTACCTACAACTAATCCTATAAAAAAGCCAGCAGCTAATCCAACTGATAATGTTAAAACATCCATTTTAAAATATTGATATATAATATCTATAATGGCTGAATATTATAATTTTGATAATGAAGGAGTTTCTATGGATATAGGAGAAAGAGAAGAAGAACCAGAAACAGAAGTAGTAGTTCCAGTAGTGAAAGAAGAAGAAGTATTTGAAAAGAAAGCTAAACCTAAGCGTGTTTTAACTGATTCGCAAAAAGAAGCATTACAGAAAGGTAGAGCCAAAGCAAAAGCTATTAGAGAAGCAAAAAGAATGGAACAAGCAAAAAAAGAATTAGAGAAAGCTGAAGTGAAACAGAAGAAGACTAGTATAAAAGAAGAAAGAGAACTATTAGCAAAAGCCGAACATGAAGCTACAGAACAATTAAAATCTAAACGCCAGAAGAAAACAGCACAAGAAAAAGCTAGAGAACGAATAAAACAAAGAAAAGCCGAACAAGATAAGGTAGATAATAAGAAAGTAGAAGCATTTAACGATTTGAAATATACTTGTTTAGCTAGTTGTGATACTGAAGAGGATTTTGATAAACTAGATAATATTCTAAATAAATATATTACCAAAGCTGATATTTTAAAAGGCAACGACCATATAAGAAACAAAGTAGGTCAAGTTGTTTCATTACTAAAAAAATAATTCTCTATTTATATTATAGACTATGACTAGTAAAGACCTAACAATTTATCCAGTAAAAATAGATGAAAGCCATCTAAATGTAGTTGATAAATATCCATTATTACCAATACCTTTTTTTCTTACCATATTGGGGCGAGTTAAGGCTGGTAAATCGACATTATTGAACTCATTAACACTATCACCTCGTTTCTATGGTGATGACTTCCAGATCAAAATATTAATTAGTCCTACAGCTCGATCTGATCCAGCTATGGCTCATATAATAGAACACTTTCAATATATTTTTGAAGAATATAGTGAAAGTTTATTAGATGAAATAGTAGAGATGGTGCAGAATGATGAAAATGGAGATAGATATTTACTAGTATTAGATGACGCAATTACTTCTAATTTCAAACAAAATAAAAGTGGTAAAGTAGATGCTTTCTCTAGTTTAATTACAAAATATAGACATATTAAGAACGAACATACTGGTAAAGAAGGTAATCTATCTATTATTCTAACTCTCCAGTATTTTAAGTTTCTTACACCAATAACTAGAACTATGAGTATGGGTGTTATTATAGCTGGTGAAATGAGTGAGAGTGAATTAAAGAAAATAGCTGATGCCTATGATTTTATGGCTACTAATGGTTCTACAAAAAATTGGTTAGAGAATTATAAGAAGTGTAAAAATGAGCCATTCGACATTTGTTTTATGAATGTAAATGACCTAGAAACTAGACGCAATTTTGATGAAATTGTTTGGAGTAAAAAACAAGATACAGAAAATAAAATTGAAATGCACGAAAATGAAGAAATCGAAGAATAATTTTCTAGTGTTATTATACTATGACTACTTCTATTTTTAACGGCAATTGTCTAGAATTAATGAAAACACTTCCAGACAAGAGTATTGACTTATTTATATGCGACTTACCCTATGGAGAAACAAATTGTAAGTGGGACTCCATTATTAACTTAGACGAGTTTTGGGCGGAGTTCCGTAGATTAAGAAAAAGTAAAAAAGTCGCATGTATTCATTTTTGTTCTACAAAGTTTGGTTATACTCTAATTAAGAGTTGGGAGAAGGGGTTTAAAATGGATATGGTATGGAAGAAACGCAATAAGACTGGCGGACTACAAAGCAGACATAGACCTATGAGAAATCACGAAATGGTGTATTTCTTCTACGAACAAGCACCAAAGTATAATAGAGATAAATATCATAAAAGAATAGCACCACAGAAGAAACACGATATTGAACTAGAGTGTGTATATGGGAATACTAGTAAAATGGGAAAACGAGAACACCATTTTGACCCACCCAATCCTGCGAGTGTATTAGAAGACGCTGAAAGCAATAAAATATGGGGTTATAATAAACCAGATACATTTACTATAGATAAAGATGGAACAAATCAAACTTTTTCACCACCCAACCCTGTAAGTGTAATAGAAGAAGACGATAGAATAAATGAAAAAGGTAATTCAGCACACGGATGGAATATAGAATATATGGATAAACCAAGAGAGCCTAGTTTTGACCCCAAATTACCAACAAGTGTATTTGATAGTCAAAAGATATTCATAGGTAAAAGACATCACCAAACAGAGAAACCATTAGACATAATAGAGTTCTTCTTAAAATACTGGAGTGATGAGGGTGATACAATTTTAGACCCTACTATGGGTAGTGGTTCTACTGGTGTAGCGTGTAAGAACCTTAAGAGAAACTTTGTTGGATATGAATTAGACCCAAAAATATTTGAAGTAGCAAAGAAAAGACTAGGTATTCAAGAAAATATAGTTGAGATATAAAAACAATTTATTTCTTAATAATTTTTTATTATTAGTATATATATCAATATGTCTATGCTACAACAAATACTCGCAGAACACTCTAAAAATATTACCGACAATCTAAGCCACGCTAATGAAATAGCTACTGAGAATGCAGAAAGAAAAAGCAATACATTAGAAGAGCGTTTTCAGCATGTAAAAGATACTATAGAAGGTGCTGGAGGAGAAATGACCGCCCTAAGTGGTGCTTACCATATGGGACGAAAAGTATTTAAAAAGGTTCAACAGGCTAGACAAGCAGCCAGAGCCATAAGAGGAACAGGAGAAGACCCAACAACTAGTGATATAAAAATAGACTTACCAGAAGGTTCAAGTGAAAGTGGTGGTAGTCAAAGTTCAAGACCACAGACTACTGGTGAAGAAGCTAACCCAGAAGCTCATACAACAGAAGACCAGCCAACTGCTGGAGAAAGTAGTGGAGATACTGAATCAGTCCAACCAGAACAGCAAGAAGAAAGTTCTTCTGGTGGTGGTGGTGAAGAAGGAGCAGACACCATAAGAGACCCAGATACACAAATAGGTGGAAGAGGACGCTTTCAAATACAAGAAGGAGAAGTAAGAGATGCTGGAACTGGACAACCACAAGGCGACTTAGCTAGAAATGTAGCAAGTGGTGAAGCAGATGAAGCACCAGCAAGGGTAGTAGCTAGTGAGGCTGCTGATGTTGGTGCCGACGAGGCTGGAACAGCTGGAGAAGCTCTCGCAAAAACTGGTGCCGATGCTCTTGGTAGAGGAGCAAGTGCTTTGGTTGTAAATAACGCCGACACAGCTACCCAAGCAGCCAGTAAGCTAGCTGGAGTTGGGGGCGACGCATTATCGGCTGGTTTAGATACAGCCTCAGCTGTTCTTGACGCACTTGGCCCAGTAGGAGAAGTAGCTGGTGTTATAACATCATTAGTAGGATTATTTGAAGGTTTAGGTCATAAGAAAAAAGAAGTGGAATCAACTGGCGAAGAAGCTAGTGCCGATACACCAGTTTCTACTGCAATTGATCCTAAAGCATTAATGACTTCTACTATGTAAAATTAATTATAATTTTTTTATATTTCTTCTATATATAAATAATAACTATGAGACAGAACTTCGTTTTAAAACTAGATGTATCTAATAATGAGGCTCGTGTAGCATTTCAACAGCCTATTACTATTCCAGCAAATAGCGAACTTGTTGTATATTGGGCTAGTGTTGAATACGCCCCTGTAGCTGACTACTTAACTTTTGGTTTTGATATCCAGTGCGACTTACCTATAAAACAATTCACAAATTATATTACAGAAACACCTTCTAATGCACCAGCTGTAGAATTACCAATAATTCTTTCAGTTCCACCTAGCGAACAAGCCGACCAAAACCCAACTGACCCAACTAGCTTACCAACTGTAGCATTAAGACTTAGAGAACCTTTTGAACCAGTAAAACACGAACTCATGAACCAAGAACAGCAAATTAATAGTATGACTTTTAAACTTCGTGATTTCACAAACGATAGACAGCCAAATGTAGAAGTAGAAACTATGGCTATTTCATTTTGTATTAAAACTTGTATGTGTGATAAAAATAAAAGTAGTTATTAGATATGAAACAAGTAAAACGATTAGCTCAAAAAACTCCAGTGGAGGATTACAAAGCAGTTCAAAAGGCTATGCCTAGTATGCCTTTCAAGAGAAAGATAAAAAGTATGGAACAAACAAAAGTAAAAAATATTGAAGATATTTTCTCTAAAAAGAATAGCAATAAAAGACAACCTAATGAAAGTATTAGAGTTAAAAGAAAAGGCAAAAAGTCTAGGTATTAAAGGTTATTATAAAATGAAGAAACAAGAATTACTAGACGCTATATTTAATGCAGAACAAGAAGAAAAACCAGATCTCCACTTAGTGGAGAAAGAAGAACAATCCCAATTTTACACTCTATTAAAAACAAAACAAACAACAATAAAAATAGATATCGATGCAGAAAATATACAACAAGCTACAAGACATTTTATAAAAATAGCATTACAAAACCCTAAGTTTCCATTAAAAGAATTGTATCATAATGGAATGAAGGTTAGACAAAGAAGACAATAATTTTTTTTTTTATTACTTTTATCTAATATAAAAGTAGATGTCTATTAATCATAGTGAAATAACACATAATTTTACAATACAAGGACAAAAACGAAGAGATATAAGAACTAGTGATACTGGTGTAAAAAAAAAAGATACAGATAAAACATCTAGCGACAAAGCAATACTAGAGTATTATAATACACAAAAGGCAGAAGGTAAAAAACCAAGTATAGACTTCCCAGTAGATATTATAGAATATGCTAATGATGCTAGAGAGATGCCTTCTTTTTTTGGTGAAGTTGAAAATAAACTAGAAGAAAAAGGTTTTTCAGTATTACAGCATACACCAGATCATTTTAAAGTAGATATTTGTAAAGGAAAGAAAAAATGTGAATTGGCACCAGATACCATTCATGTCTATCATTCACCATATAGACATTTTGTAGAAATAACATTACCAAAACTAGAATTACTAGCTAGTAAAAATCCAAATATTAGAGGGTTTTTTGTAGCTGAAGGCGATGTGTGTCCCATAGACAAGTTTAATTTAACATATTTTTTAAAAAACTACCCTGTAAATGAGCCTATATGGCTTGGTTGGAAAAAAGTTCAAAGAGCCAAAGGTGAAATTAGTTATGTAGTTGGTAATTTTTTACTCTACTTTCCAGTAGAGTTCTTACCAGTTTTAAGAAAAGAAGTTGATAGTAAAAAAGGTAAATTAATGTATAGTGATAGGTTTTTTACTCAATTAGTTCAAAAGGGTTTATTGAAACTGCAATTACCAGATAGTATGGCTGGTGAAGTAGAACACTATTCAAAAGTAGCTGGAGGTAAAACAAGAAAGAAAGCTAGGGGTGAAGAAGAATGTGATATTAAGGCTGGTAAGCCTAATGATACAATACGAGCTCAGCAATTAAAGGTATATGGTGATAATCCAGTTTCTAAAGAAAAACATACTGGTGGAGCAAAACAAGTTATACCTTCTAGGTTTATAGGTAAAGAAAGAATAAGAGAAGGTAAAAAAAATATTGTTAAAGGTTTTGGTATAAGAGAAAAACAAAAACTATTTAGAAAACTAAAAAAATAATTTTTTTTTTCTATTTTACTACTATACGAGAATGTATTTTACTGGTTTATTTCACGCTGATGTTGGAATCATGTATTCAATATTAGAAGACACCGAGTTTTATTCTGGAACAGAACGACAAAATATGATACGCCACAAAAATGATGGTAGTATGGGTTCTATGAATTATGGTTATACTTGGAAAGGGTTTTTAAAAAGAGATAAAGAAGGTAATATGGTTTATAGAACAAAAAGTCCATATGAAGGTCTATATAAAACAAAAGTAATGGACGAATATCCACACTTAGAAGAAGTATTCAAAGAGTTTCAAGAAATATATTTTCCAGAGTTTAATTATACTAATGTGCAACTCAATAAGAACTTTCCCTGCCCTAGACATATAGATGGAACAAATGTAGGCACTTCTATATTATTATGTCTAGGCGATTACGAAGGTGGAGAACTTGTGGTAGAGGGTTTCAAAGACGATGGAACTGATGCTATTATAGATAATAAAAACTCTATGTTTCAATTTAATGGTGCTGAATATTATCACTGGGTCAAACCATTTACAGGAACTAGATATTCTCTAGTATTTTTTAATAATAAGGTTATAGCTAAAAAGATATTTGGGGTTAAATAATTATTGTATGTTTTCTTTTTTTATGACGAATTAAACTAGTTCTATTCATAGTTTCTCCACATAATTCACAAATTACTTTTGTATTATTATATTCTCTATTCTTCTCTAAATATTTACCCTTGTATTTATATCTATTTTCTTCCATATATTTTTTTTGATATTCTTTCTTTTCATTATCACTACGAAATGGTTTGTAAGTATTTAGTGTAGGCATTTCTTTTTCTATCCATTCTCTTTCTTTTAATAATTGTTCTTCATAAGTTTCACACTCTACTTCTTCTAATGTAGTAAATATCCAATTATTAAAGCCTCCATAATTATTAATCCAAGTATATAGTAAATTATCTTTTGTTTTACAATCTATTTTATGAGTTGCAATTCTATTTATTAAATTATTTGTAGAACCAATATAGAAGTCTATTATTTCAGGACTTTTACACGATATTTTATAGATTGTAGATTTCATTTTGTTTTTTATTTTTTTTTTGTTTTTTTATTCAATTTTAACGCTTAAAAAATATCTAGTATATTATAATAGATAATGTCTTTGGTATTAGCAAAAAAACCATCAAACGAATTAAAAGAAATTAACATTGATAATACAGGTAATTTAAA
>JAAHTH010000510.1_pt2 | contig 21733 bp, 11 predicted proteins | sample 6116091 | NCBI WGS metagenome assembly JAAHTH01 (sample SAMN13939990, study PRJNA603662) | sponge metagenome | isolation source: marine sponge | host: Mycale hentscheli | place: New Zealand | collected 2006 | reverse complement strand
CAGAGAACTAACGGAATCCTCAATCTTGTTTTCACGGGCGAAGATCCAGGAATTGCAATGGATTTGCGACGCGAGTCCTTGCCACCAGGTCCCTACCAGCTCAGCTTTGAGCTGCGCGGAGGCACTACCAATGGCGGCGAATTTTTCTTCACGACGGACGAAACAACGACACTGCCAAAGGGAAAACACATTTCATTTCACGTAACAGCTAATGGAACGTGGCAAAAGATTGATATCGAACTAGAAACCAATAAGTCAATCCAACAACTCAGACTGGACGTCAGCGAAGGCCCGGGAAACGCCTCGATCCGGCACCTTCGCCTAACTGACCCAATGGGAAAAACTCTACGGCAGTGGCCAAAGCAGACCTCCTTCCATTAAAAACACATCGCCATGCCATACACACCAGCGCTCGCATGAAAACTAGTGTACTTGCATTCTTCGTCCTCATCGTGACTGTAGCTGTGCTGGCATCTGCTCAAGTACCAACGTAGGAAAATAGCGTCTGCTACGCAGTAACGGCGTGTGCCATTACTCCACAAAGACAACAAGGAAGGCGTTGCGGCAGGTGACATCGACGGCGTTTTTTACGAGCAAGCACCTGATTTCTGGTGAGCTCCGGTGCGTGAATTAGCACCCTTTGTTGATGACTAGTTGCAAAACAATTCGAACCACCGCCCATGACACGGACGGCGACCTTGAGATCCTCACAAAGCCATGCCGAAGCCACCGTCGCGTTCACATTCGGCTTGTTTCTTCATAACTCTGGCAACTCACCGCGACGTCACCAAATCATCTCCGCCCCGAAAAGACTGAAGCGACCAACCGCTCGATCAAAGATTCACTAGGCACATACTTACTTCGAATGTTTCTGACTGATTATTCGGAGTCAAGCCACATTCGATTGCTCTGAAGCTCATAACCGGGCGTTTGACTTTTTCATTCAAGACGTCTTCACATGAGGCTTCTTGCCCTTGCTCGACCATCTCTTGATGAACATCTCAAACCAGGCTGAATTGCCGAAACAATCACTACCAAGGGTAAACACCTACAAAAACATTTTTCGTATTCGGATGGAATCCCGTGACCGAAATAAATTACTCAGCCATTTGATTTTCCCGGACCGTATTTTTGTCCCAGAAAAAGAGGCTGACAGTTGTATTCAGGTATCATTCATTCCAATCGCCAACGCTATTTCGCGAGATATCAATGAAACATTTTCCATTCGTAGCACTAGCACTAAGCGTTTTCTTCACCGTTGGATGCAACCAAGCAGAACTGACTCGTTTGCGAGCGATTGCAAAACAACAAAAAGCTGAATTAGCAGCCGCAAGATCCACTGAGCTCGAGGCGAAACAGCACGCTGCAGACGCCATTTCAAAATCAAAAAAAGAACTGGCAGACGCAACAGTCCTGCGAGAAACCGCAGCAAGAATGAGAAACGAGGCGGTTGCAAAGCAAAACTCAGCAATCGAATTAGCTCAAAACGCAAGCCAAGACTTATCAGATGCTGAAGCCCTTCATCAAGAGGCTATGCAAGTTCGCCAAACTGCGGAGACGACGGAATCGGGGGCCCTAAAAGCACTCGAAAATGCCCGCTCTATGACACTCGCTGCAAAGATGGACCTGGATGCAGTTGAGGAGATGCGAAACGCGGCCACACAATCCAGAGCCGAATCCGAGGAAATTCTCGCCAATGCTAAGAAGCTGCAACAGATCGCCACGGAAACAAAGGCCGCTGCAAACGCTCAACTGGCAACAGCATCTGAAAAACTGAGAGTTGCAGAAGCGTTTCAGCTCACTGCAACCCAAGAGCGTGAAAAAGCGGATAAGACACTCTTGATCGCCGAAGAGCATCGGGTTGACACCGACGCCAAACTGGAAGCCATGGCTGTGACCCGAGCCCAAACATCTCTTCAAGCCGAAACGGCCGCCAAACAACTTGCTGCGACACAGAAGCTGAAGATTGATATCGACGAAATACTCGCAGCCACCCGAAGAATGCAATCCGAAAACACAAAAACAAGCGCTGACCTGGCGCAACGCCAACGGGATTTTCAGCAAAAAGTTGCAGACGCACGAGCAATTATCGAGAAGTATGCCACGGAAAAGGCAGAAGCCAAAGCAGCCAAGGCTTTGGCCCTCAAAATCAAACAGGAAGTTGACCGTTCAGCAGCCAGATCGAAGGCAGAGTTTGCCGCCGCGGAGAAATCACGTGAGAAGGCAGAGCAAGCGTTGAATTCGGTGATCGCCGAAAAACAAGCGGCAATTACAGAACAGAGTGCAGCACAAGCATCGCAAGCCGCAGCCGAGAAAGAAAAAGTTGCTGCCACCGAGGCGATGGCAGCAGCAAAACTGGCAAAAAAAATAACCTCCGATGCCAAAGCAGAACTGGCTGCCCAGAGGAAAGAACTTAAAGCTGAAATTGCACAAATTGAGCAACTCAAAAAGGCAACGCAAGAACGCATCGCTAATGCAAACAGACTAGAGCTGAATGCAAAAATGGCACAAGAGGAGGCAGCAAAATATCAGTCATCGATTGCTAAGCAAATTGCATCACTCGAAGCTACTCGCAAAACAATTGAGTTGAACAGAGTCGCGTTAGAAGCAACAAAAACCGACATTGAAATGGAAAAGGCTACTGTGCTCGCGATACAAATCTCGGCTAAGCAAACCGAACAGGCTGCTGCCGAGGGCTGGAGTTGCGTATTGAAAGCAGTACGCCAACTGGACGAAGCAAGATCCAAAGCTGAAATCGCAAAGACTGCAGCCCTGAAAGCGACACGGCAACTCACAAGCGAGCGAAATATCAGCAAGCAACAAGAGAGCAAGTTCCCGTCCCCCAATACCGACAAAGAGCCTGCGGCCTCAACAAATGTGGATAGCAAAATCAAGCCCGAGGTCGAAATTGCGACTTCCACACGCTAGGGAAACTTTAGAAAGATGTGTGACATGAGTCCTTCGACTGTCACCATGGTAGCCCGTAGATTCTACATACCTTACTTCACAAAGCTAATGCTGTAGCGGATGTCACCAAGATGAGTATTTCCCACAGCAACGCCCCCCTTTGTTAGCTGACCAGAGATTCATGGTAACTTCTTGAATCACAGAACGAGATTCTGATCACCGTCCAGACAGATCAGGATAGAACACAACCTTGCTCGACCGTTCAACATGTCATCGAAAAACATGCCTGCCATCGACGAATTATTACCCTTCAACGATGGGTTCTACCTAACGGCACCCAATACCACACCATGGTTTTCGAGACGTTTCCCCAACACAAGTTTCTATCAACAGTTTTTATTGAATGTTGTCAGATCAAGCCTCATAGCCCGGCGGGGAAAGTATGACGAATTGGCATGGAGCCGCACCAGCTATGAGGTTCTCAAATCCCTTGAGTCCGTTGGCGTACGAACGCAGATCAGTGGAGTTGAGCATCTACGCGCACTCGACTCACCCTGTGTCTTTGTCGGCAACCACATGAGCATGCTGGAAACGATGGTGCTTCCAGCCATCATCCAGCCGATCCGTGACGTTACGTTTGTCGTCAAAGAAAGTCTGATGAATTACCCGATTTTTCGACATGTGGTGCGTGCTCGTGACCCGATCGCTGTCACGCGAAAAAATCCTCGCGAGGATTTTAAAACCGTTATGCAATCTGGAACAGAACGGCTGCAAAACGGATCCTCCATTGTTGTGTTTCCACAAACCACTCGCAGCCTCACATTCGATCCCTCGCAGTTCAATACCATTGGGTTAAAGCTTGCGATGCGAGCCAAGGTGCCCATGGTGCCAATTGCTCTCAAGACTGATGCATGGGGCAACGGTAAATGGCTTAAGGACATTGGACGAATCGACGCAACCAAAAGGGTCCACTTCGAATTCGGTCGCCCCCTTGTGATCGAAGGTAGAGGCACTGTTCAGCAAAAAGAAGCGACCGACTTCATTCACGAAAAGCTTAGCCACTGGAGCGGTGAGTCGGATTGTTCTCTCGCCGATTGAATCATTGAGTAGACCAACGCGCGACCCATTGCAGTCCATACTCAGAAACAGTCTTCTATTCTAATCAATATGGAATCAGGCAAGACGATTGGCACTCGGCACCGTACACTTCATGATTTAATTCATTCAAGGGTCGAATCTGCTAAATGCCTCGCGCACTGGATACTCTGTTCGTTGGATACTCTGTTGGTTGGATACTCTGTTGGTTGGATACTCTGTTGGTTGCAAGAGAACCGCGAATCACCAAGGATACTTGAGAAGCACTCTAAACCTCTTTTTTCCGTCGACAGGCACAGTACACGATCGCCCTGATCCGTTTTCCCCTCTTCATCGTAGCGTTTGTCTCATCGCTACAAGCTTCCGAGAAGTCGAACACGGTGTTCATTCTTGCAGATGACTTGGGTTTGAGTGATACAACCCTTTCCGGCACCACCTGTTTTTACGAGACACCCAACATCGAACGTATTGCCAAGCGTGGGATGCTGTTTACCAATGCCTACACAGCGCCTCCCCCGTGCTCACCAACGCAATCCAACGTCATGACATCAATAGTGACGGGTTCGTTACCCTACAAGAACACATCGGCAACCCAAAAAACGGGACTTCAGAGCATTGACCCAAAACTTCACAGCAAGGGATAAAGACGAGGATGATCGATTGCCACTAGAGGAGATGAAAGTGGGGCAATGAACCACAGAAGATGGCGGTCGATAACACCACGTTCGCACTGTTCAAAAACCCGGCAATGCAGTTTTAACCGCATGCATCCTCTGAGCTATGCGAACTGGCACACTCGCCAATTCCCTCAGGAATTCGCGGCACCAAATCACGGATTGCTGACGTCCAAATCAGCAGCAAGTAGATCGAAATCCCCCTCACCGCTGTGTGTCAATCCGGACAGTGGCTGCTCTGCCCGCACGAGCCTGCCTAGACTACTCTGCCCGTGACTCACTGGCACCAATGATAGTTGCCTTGAGTTTCTCTATTTCTTCGAGTTTCTGAGTACGCATGCTCAACCATCCTGCCTTACGATTCACTTCCAGATAAACTTCTTGCACATCGGCCTTCGCAGCCTCCATATCACCCATCGCCATGCTGACTTTGGTGCGAGCACGTAGATGAGGAAGGCCTATTTTCTGGGTCGGTTTGTTTTTTTGTTGAGGGTCAACGGGTTGCTCAACGGGTGCGTAGGTAAATGCAAGACGCTTGGCCAGTTCCACATCACCGCGAGCCAACGCATCATCAACAGCCTTTTCATCGTGCCACTCGAGCAGATTCTGAAGTGCATTGCCGTGCTGCGAGATCATCGTCATCCCAGAAAGAAAAGCGGCAATGGTTCCGTCAGGACGGATGATCAGGATGTCAGGTTTGACCCCATCAGCAATGATCCCCAGTCGCTGAACAACTGGGTTTTTCATTCCTCCCGTGATAATCGTGGTCTGAAAGTGATCGGGGGCCTGTTTTCTTTTCTGCTGCTCTGCCAACCGTTTTGCACAAGCTTCGCGGGCCGCATCAACATCCTCGTTCAGAATCACCACGAACTGCCGAACATCGTCCACCGGGCGTTCGTTAGTGAATGTGCCATAGCGTGCCAGATGCGGAACGGTTTCGGCATCTGGCCTGAACTCGATGATCGTCCACTTACCTTCGTCCTCTTCACTGTCTCCATCGGGCTCACTGTCTCCACCGGGCTCACTTTTCTCGGGAATCCGCAGTGTCTTACCGTCGAGTGTTTTTAGTTCCAGCTGGATGGTCCGTGTCGCATCCTCTGGCGTGCCAATGGCCAAGAAGTGCCCCTGACGTCGGCCGTACGTCCAACCTGCCACGAAAGGTGGTTGGTACATCCAGTAGCGATGATAACGATCTAACAGAAACGAAGTTGCGTTCCAAACCATTGGTGTATCAGCATATTGATCCAGACTCGCCCGTCGATACTTTTCGTGCAATCTTCGCTCGCTGATTTCCAATGCCAGTAAAGCGGCCACTGCGTTTGCAGTGGCAACGGTAGGCTGCTGGCTCACAAATTGGCTGATCACACTGGAACAATCCTGAGCTGGATCACGCAATTTCTGTCTTGCAACACAGAGCCGCGCGATCAGATCAGTACCGTTGGGATACCCCTGATCCAGCGCGTGCTCAGCCTCTTTCAACGCATCAGTAAATCTCGCCGGACTGCCTTCTACTTTCCAAAGGCCCATCAAGGCCACGATCCGCCGGTTGCGAACCATCCACAGATCAGTCGCATCTGGATAATCTGCAATGACTTGTTTGCAAAGTGCGTCAGCCTTTTCGTAGTTTGCCCGCGTTTGTTCAGATGTCAAACGGTATCGTTCCGGCGGTTTCACGAAACAATCTTGAATCGCTTGCAGCTTATCATCGGGCACCACCGACACTCCGCGCTGCCATGGTTGTGACTGTCCCGCATTCCCCGTCTCGACCGCCTTCCACTCTGGCGGGGCAGCGGGATCGAAGTCACCCTCAGGATCAGTCACCAGAAAATCCCCAGCTAACAGTGACTGAAACTGACTGGTGTACTGCGGTTTGGTCCAGACGCGTGCTAGTGATGACTGAAGCGACCGTTCATAACCTGACTTGCTTTTCGTTCCACGACCACTGGAACCAGCACCAGACATGAACATTGCCGTATAGCCGGTTGGTGCCATCGTAAGTTTGAAAGGGTCGCCACGAACGTAGGTTTTGTAGATCGGATTTTCACGTCCTTCTGGCAATCGAATCGCCGGCCAGTCCAAACCCAATTCCCGTAGAACACTTTCACCAGCATCAGGCAAGTCGTCGAGATTGAAACTGACAAACTGGTATCGATCAGCTGCATCGCTGTCAGTTTTAAGTTTTTTCCATGCCTCGGCAAGTTCGCGTAGATCTTCGAGTCCTCCGTTGTCCTTGGACCAAAAGTACAGTGCGGTGGTCTTGCCCAAAAAGTCCATGGGAAAACAGACAGGCGTTCCATCTGACAGTTCGAATCTTCCAATGAAAGGTGCGCCAAAGACCTGGCCCGCCAATTTGTCACGTTGGAAATTGATCATTTCCAGGTTGCCTGGCAGACGTTCTGCAATGACTTTGCGCATGTAGGAAACCAAACCAGCGTCCCCAAACTCCAACGCCATCAACATGGCGATACGAATCACCTTTCCTTCAACCTCCGTATCGCGGTAGCGATCAACCAACGGACGGAGCGCTTCGGCGCGTGTCTTCGGATCGGCACCTTGCTGCGCCAATTCAGCCTGCGAGGTCAGCAAATCAGCATCCAAGCGGAGCGCGGCGTACTCATTGGGTGCGGTGACCAGTTGCCGACAGGTTTCCAGAAAGCTCCTGCGATTCAGCGCAGAGTTATCGAGCCCGATCAGCTTCTGTTGGCTACTAAAAAGAACGCCCAACATCTCGAATCGGTTGGTCGCTTTCTTGTTGCTTTCCAGCACTTCGTCGCAGGCACGTATCACACGACGAAGAGCCAACTTCTGCCGGGCCGCTGACTTGGATTGCAATGCGTCGTCGAGTTGCGTTTGCAACGACGTAATCTTATCTGCAGAGATCAAGGGTGGTTCAGCTCCGGTGACCACCGCAGCTGCTAAACCAAACACTGCCAGCAGCAATACGACCGCACTCATTCGGGGTGAACGATTCATCGTGGGATGCTTCTGTTGCAAGGTGAACATGCAAGTCTTCTCGTTACTTTTTATTGAGTTGTCTACTGAACTGGCTTAAGCTCAAATTGTTTGATACTGACACCACGGTTGGGCGCACGGAAGGTGACCATGATCGAGTTCCGTCCTTCTCTCAGGTTGATGACCTGCGGCTCACTCTGTGTCCACATCCCTTTGCTGTACGGCAGCTTCACATCAACCAACTCACGCCGATTGACTCGAAAGATGGCATTCATGCCGGTTGAGACTGTCGTGACCAGCGTGCTGACCTCGTACTTACCCGCCTTGGGTGCTTCGATCGAATACCGCAGAATTTCCGGCCTCTCACCAAGACGTTGATAGTGAATCTGCATGCCCTCATCCCAACTGCGCAGAAATGTGACCTTGTCATTGTTATTTTTGGGGCTGGTGCAGGCGACAGCTGGGACGATGATCGTGCCATCCTCGGCAACAATGATGCTCTTATCTTCCTCGGGAATCTCGATCTCCTTAATCTCTGCCACACCAAGAATCTTGTCGGACTCACCGAGCAAGCGGGCTTCCTCCTCGGTGAGTGAAGCCAGTTCGGCATCAGCGGCTGCCTGTCCGCTATTGGCATCATCCACAACGACACGCTTGTGATAGAACGCCAATCCATTCCAGAATCCACCACCACGTCCGTATTGACGCAGATTGACATCTTCTTCACCCAAGGCATCACCGATCCACTGAGCGCGAACCACACGCATGTATTGCTCTGGAAAACCCCGAGCTTGCGAATCGAGATAGAAATCGAGGCCACCTTGCGGCCCGCACCAATTCATCGACCACCACGCCCCCAATCGCACGACCCAGCCATCGGGTGTCCAAAAATTCATCGCTGCATGGCCGCTCTGTGTCGATCGCCGAGCAGGAATTCCAAATGCTCGTGTAATGAATCTTCCAAAAAACGCACGCCGGCCGCAAACGCCCCCTAACGCGAGAGCCTGTTGCTGCGACGTGCCAAGCGATTCATCATGCGTAGTGCTGCAATAGGGCAGATCACTTTTTACGAGCCCCACATACCGCCAAGAGTGATTCACATTGGTAATGTGGTCAGGCCGAAAGTTTCGCAGCATCTGCCTTGCCCAAGTCAATTCTTCATTGGTGTAAGGATCATTGGTAATGAACCGACACTCCCACGCGTTGAAGTTCTCAAAAGCGGGATCCAATTCACCGGCAAGGAAAGCTTTCTCGTAATGCAAGTAACGGGAGACCTGGCCATCGGGATTCTCATTATCGGTAAAGACAAGCCCGTTGACGCTACCGCGTTCTTTACCGCTGAGCCAAGGCTGATGCAATGCAGTTCCCAATGCCAAATTCTGCAGGACGCCAGGTTCTCTCGCACGCTCGCTTGCGTCAAGAATTGCGGTGTAAACCTGCATCGCCTCGCCGTACTCGCCTCCGTTGGCGCCACCTGCCAGGAGCATCTGTTTCATGAGTGGCTCATCAGCCAGCAGCCGGTCCAACAAGGCTTTTTCCTGCTGTCCCTGCTGTGCAAATTCGGCGAGTCCCTCGGGAGTCCCGTGACGCAAAATGGCAATCCGCATCAGCTTGCCATCGAGCGAAGCATCTGAAAGCACTGAATCACTGTCGGCAAGCACGGCCCTTGCAGATTGCAGTGCCCGCGTTTCGACAATAGCTTTCTGCGTCTGAAATTCCTGATGAGCTTTTGGGCCAGCGTCTTCACCGGGCTTAGACAGTGAAGAAACGGCAGCTCTCGCTTGCTCAAACGCTGCCTGCGTGGGAAACGCCTCTGCAGGCAGACTCTGCACGACTTCCGCACTTAGTTTGTTCAGCATTTCGATATAGGTCTGCCGAATCTGTTTCCCTTCAGCCGTCAGTTCGATCTCCGCCGCCTGCTTCGCAGAGGACGAGGTGACAGAACAAAAAACCATACACCCCAAGACTAGAGCGATCAGACAGCGTTTATTTTGATTTCCAAAATTCATCTTGTAATCCAGCATGAAGGTAAAGTGGAAAATCTTATTTCCGTTTTTTCTGGCGGCGAAGGAACGCTACCACGGCGGTATCACTAATTCTGTTTTGTAAACTTACGCTTTTCAATCAACTCAATGACCTTCTCAGCAAAACGTTGGCCCAACATCTCCGCGCCTTCCTTGGGAAAATGAATATCGCCCTGCGGTTGCTGAGCATCGCCACCATTAAGGTCATCCGTGTTGATCCAAGCGTTCCCAGCGACCTTGCCCAAACGCACCTGAGCCTCTCTCACATGTCGCCAATGTTCATTTTCCGGCCTGTCACGGGCGTAGTCGTTGATGCGGCCAATGACGTAATACAGGTCGTTTCGCTTGAGATCATTTTTTAGCTGATCCGTCAGTTTGACAAAACTCTGTTCATAAACATCAGACAATCGGTTATTGGCGTCTGACTCACCCTGCATCCAAACGAAACCAACCGTATCAAACGTGGCTTTCTTTGCAGCATCCATGGCAGCCTGAATAAGTGGTTCGTATTCCTGTCCATTCGAATTCATTTTTTTCGTGGAAAGATCACGCCCTTGTGGCTGTGCGTAATCCGCGACCCAAAAACGAATACCACGACCTGACTTCATTCGCATCACGACCACTGCGTGCCCTTTTCCAAAGTGCTGCTGAACACGTTGGGTAAATGCGTCCCGCACTGCGCCGGTCATATTTGACTGACCGGAAAGGATGAACAGGTGATTTGCCGCGTTTGCCGAATCAGCACGAACAGTCAGCACGACAACTGCCAAGCTAAACAATCCCAAAAGCAGACGCTGTTTGGTCCACTCGCCTTGCGCCATTTGGCATCGAGCTGTTCGAAATCGTTTTGTTCGAAATCGTCGTTTTCGAAACTGCATGCAAGAAGCTTCCGCTTTAACGTTGATAGACGGGAATGTACCGATTGGGCGTACCCAAGATGATGATTGACATCGGAGTCTTGTGGGGATAGTCCTCTTCTTTTTCCTGCCAGGACCCATTGGGTTGCTGCAACGCGATTAGTGAATCACGAATTTTGGGATACCACTTCGCATACTTTTCGTCCCCAGCCTGCACCATCGCCTGCATGGCGTAATAGTGTGTGTAGTAGAAGTGCCCGTTATCTTTTCGGGAAAACATTTTGGGATCATTCTCGAGGCTCCTGAGCGCCGCTTGAACCCACTCTGTATCACGATTTCCAGCCAACTGGGCCGCGTAGGCTCCTCCGGCAGTGCAGGCCAAGGTATACCCCTTTCCCTGATAGCCGAAACCTCCGCGCTGTTCATCGAATGCCTGATCACGCAGATAGCCAGTCAGTCTTTCAATTGTATCATTAGGAACCAGGACTCCTGCCTCTCGTGCTGAGGCCAGAGATACAAAGACCATTGCAGTGACGGATGTATCTTGCCCTGCATCCGGTCGGGGTGCATAACGCCAGCCACCCAACGGACCTTGCGAACGCAGAATGATTTGCACCACTCGTTCCAAGGCGACCTGGATTTCCTGGTTGTCTTCCTTGTCGCTGGTCATTCCCCACAGCTCGGACATGGCAATGGTAAACAGTCCGATTTCATACATTTTCACGCCCATTGCGCCAGTGGGCGAATCCTTGGCTCGCTTGAGCAGATAGTTCTTTGCGCGGTCCAAGGCGTCGCCGTAACGACCGAACCCGGGAAAGTGTCCTTCAACCATGAATGCCATAAGCCCTAGGCTGGTACCCGCAATCGCGTAGTCGTCGCTTCCGCCAGTCGTCCACGAGCCATCTTTATTTTGGCTACTGATCAGAAACTGCAGGCCGCGTTCGATGGCCTTTTCCGCTTCCTCCGTCAACTCCGGAGCGTCATCTGAATCAGCCACTTCATACGGCGTTTCATTCTCGGCGTAGGCCTGAGTCAACACGAGACACGAAATCATCAAGGCCACAACAAATCCAAGATGAGCGCCAAGCTGACGAGCAATCGCAATCATTTTGCCACCCTTTCATAGTAATTTTTCAAAAGTGCCCGATACTCAAGCGGTAATTCGCGTGCGAAGTTCTGATTGAGGGCAGCACGATTGCGGTCTCCCAACACCTTCCACTCAGTACGCTGATCCTTCGCGGTTTCCCCACTGACGAAATCAGAAATGAATCCTGCAGAGACTGCTGATTCGCTGTCACTTCCTTCACTCGAATCCCCATCGCCCTCGCTGGGCGAAGCCACGGGTGCCGCAGTTTCAAGCACCAATGCCTGATCGACGATGAAGTGCCGAAGTTTCTCGTCTGCGAGTTTCTGATGCCCCCTCAATTCCGCAAGCTCAGAGGCCTTGAACACCTTCACTGACTCGGACAACTGGCTCGCTGCTTCGGTCAGCATCGGGTGGGATTCGCCCATTCCACTGATTTCAGCCAAACGTTTGGCAAGTTTGCTCTGCTGCTCGGAAAGTTGTTCCAACAAGTTTGCATCAGCACTGCTTGCCACATCAACACTGGCAGTCTGCCGCAACACCTGCTTGTGGTCACTGGCTACCGCCAAGGCATCAACCAACCGAACCAATGCGGGATCACTATCAGCAACGATCTCAATGGACGGCAGCCCATGCAGCATCGTGATCACTGCGAGCAAGGTTTCCGCATTCTCTGAATACACTGCCGAAACAAGTTCCATTGCCTCTGCCGCAGACGCCGAATCTCCCTTTTCTAGCGCGACCACCACTTCTTGCATCACATCGACTGGCTCGATAAACGTTGCCATTCCAGTGGCCACAAGCAGTTGCCTGGCCGAAACCTGAGCCCCGGACAGTAGCTTTTGTTGTCTCTCAAGAATCCTCGGCAAATCGTCTGGATTCGCGTCAGTCGTTCTCGCCCGCAGCTCATCTTGGCGAAACTGCCACATCGCGGTGTCAGAGACTGACTTGTGCAAAAAAGCAACGATCTCGGCGACGTAACCCGTCTGAGCCTGAATATCCTTTACCAGCGTCTGCACTTCAGCAAGCGACTCGGCTGCAACGTCCTGTGCATCGACCGCATCAAATTTGTCTCCCGATTTGATCGCGGCGATCGCATCTTCAAAGTCTGTCTTCGCGAACGCCAACGGGGTCCCTACATCGAGTCTTGCCGCAACCATATCCAAAAGTGGTGAAACATCGCCAAGACAACGAAGCATGTTACCGAACTGTGGCAGCACGGGCTCCATCGCCTCTGTCTCGGATGCCTCAGTCAATTCCAACAGGTCACGTTGCTCAGCAACGATGTCCTTCATGTAACCATTTGCAAAGCCGACGGAGCGTTGAAATAGCAGCAAGTCCTGCAAAAGGCTCAATCTCTCGTTCTGTGCGACCACGATTTCAAAAGCCTTCGCCAATGCGTCAGCAGATTGTTCCTGCCATTCGATTGCCGAATCAGCATCATTCTTTTCAAGTGCTTGCACTGACTGCTGAAGCCAGTCCTCAGCCTCTTCCAGCTGGCTCAGGAACGGAGGCAAATCGGGATCCACCTCTACCTCGTTTTGCTCTTTCAGCGACGTGACAAAACCAGCCAATTCATCGACCAGATTCTGTTGAGATTCGGCGATGTCCTGAACAGGCTTTTGCTCAGCAGCCGCAAGATCCGTTTTCTCAAGGTAGCCGATGACCCGAGCCTCATACTCCTCGATGCTTGACATTCGAGCGCTAGATGCGGCGACGAGCGTACCAAGCCCCTGAGTTCGAAGCCCGATTTCGACCGACCATCTTTCCACCACAAGCAACAAATTGGCCAAGGCTTCCTCAGCAAGTATTTGCTGCTCAAGCACAACTGGTTGATCGCCCGCCTCAAGCTTCAACAGGGCGGCAGCCATGGCATTTCCGGACTTTTCCAGCAGCATGTCAACTGGTGGAACCTGCGGCAGTCGCTCATCAAACAGTTCGGAACGTGCGGCGGGTACAGTCGGCAGCAACATGGTGGCGAATTGCTCACGGAGTGACCGCTGAACCTGAGCCATGGAATCACGCTGAGCTTTGAATTCCGTTTCAGACAAGTCGGCATTCTCAATACGTAGTTGACGTTGAACCGCGCCGAGTGATCCGACCAGATCGCGCGTCTCAAGTAGCGTGGAATAAGCTCCGCTTATCCGAACGCTGAATTCAGCATCCAGCAACGTTCGTACCAACTCCGCCTGAATAACTGCAGCTTTGCCAAGCTCACCATCACCAATCAACGCTTGCGTTTCCTTCATCCGCTCAACGGTCTCTGCGTCTCGCAAATCTTTGACACTACGGATTAAGCGTAGCACCGCCAAGGGTCGCAGTTGGTAACGCATCGCTGCCTGTAAGTCGGCGATCAGCTTTGCTGTCCAGTCAGCTAGTTCAATTTGTCGCTCCGAAAGTTCCTGTGTTTCGTCCACAGATTGAAACTTGATGCCTTGCCAACGCAGTGATGCCTGAACCTCGGCAAGCATCCGTGTCTCACGGGCATAGACTTCCTGAGCTGCATCAATCCCCCGCAACATGACTAATGAACCCAAGTCTCGTGCAGCAGTGTTGACCGCACTTGAGGCAGCCTGAGGCCCAGAAGCCATTTCCGACGCTGCTGCACCGGACTGCTGACGAAGTCGATCCGCAGCTTGTGCGATAGAAGTCTCGGCAATGCCAACCAAAGCCATCCGCAAAGCTTCAAGTGAATCCCCTTCAGCCAGATCGGAAACATTATTGGCAGCTAGATCATCCAACAGCACACGCAACTGACTTGCGATTCCTTTTAACTGTTCTCGCACCATCTCCTGCCGAATCGCTTCTAGCTGACACGCCTGTGCGTATCCTTCAGTTGTTGGTTCAAGAGTGCGAACGACCTGATGGGCCGACCGCTGTTGGCGGTAAATCGCCTGGACTCGTGACAGCAGACGATCCTTCTGCTTCTCAATTTGCTCGAGGTACTGTTCCTTAGAAAGAAAAGTGATCCTCCGTGTCTCGGACCGTACGACGTGCGGCCCCAACGGTTCGGGGTAGCGGTCACTGACCTCGACCACAAACGACACCGTGTCTCCCACTTGCAAGTCAGGCACACTTTCCCGGTAGTCCCAATCGATCGTCTGCGATCCCTGGCCGCTTTCGACGGGATCTTCCAGTTTGATTGGCACTTCATCACGCTGGTTGACCCGGTAGGCCACCGTTGTGGTACCAACACCGTGGTCATCCTGCACACGAACGGCCAGGTCCAACGGACGGCCGACCATTGCGACCAAGTTGGCGGACGGCTGAGTCAACTCAACCCGTGGCGTTTGATCAGCAGCGACCTGCAGGAAATAACGTGGGCTAATGAATTCAAAGTCGTGGTCCTTATCTACCCACCCAAAGTGGTATCCCTTGGATGCGGAAACGTCCGCCGTAAAATCGAGTGTCCGGTCATCAGAAACAATATCCAAATCGACTGTCCCCTCACCATCACGGAAAAACTGCGCTGATCGAATCGGACGATCCAACACAATTCGCCAGTCCACCCCGGTGCCTTCGGGCACGGTCAAAGTCAGTGCTTCGATCGATTCCTGCTCACGCCCCAGATAAGATGGATAATCGAGGCTGACCGCGACGTCTTTAATCCTTGGCGCTGGCACCACGCGTGCCTGCTGCCAATCAGTTCGATCATCTCCAGCCTTGATCCGGTAAGTGAAATCCCGCGACGCCGATGCGATCGTGTAAGTACAGGTACCATCAACCACATCAAGATCGATCGCCCGAGCCCGCCCTTCACCCGTCCGCACATAGATCGTTGCCTGACGTGGGACGATGCCACCGATTTGAGCAGTAATCGACGCGTTCTCACCTTCCTTGATCACCAGCTCATCCTGTGCGATCGTGATCTGCGTGTAGGTTGGATATTCGACGTTGAGCCATGGGTTGAAGAAACGTGAAAAACCTGCCGCCAAAAATGGTCCGTTCACCACAGAAAAAATGACCATCACTGCAATCAGTAAGGTGACCAGCACGGCCGAGCGTCGCAGCGGAGTGAATGGAACGGCCTTCTCAATGCGTAAATCTGAAGCGGCGTTTTCTGCGAGTTGGCATGTATGCTCACGCAGTTCAGACGAATCACTCAAAGTAGGTGTCTGTTGCCGCAACTGCACTGCAGATACCAACAGACTATTGAGCTCACCATGTTGTGATTCCAACTGCAACGCAATGGCAACGGCATCAAAGGAACGCAGGTTGCACCAACCACAACGCCAAGCCCGGTAAAACGCGACGCCCAAGATTACGACAAGGATTGCAACACGTCCGGTGGCGGGCATGTAAGTCATCCAGTCGATGAACATCCCCAACAGGAACAGTGGAATGGCACAGCTGAAAAATGCCAACATGCCGGCAAACACGTGCAGCACCTGGCTTCGGTACCACGCAGCACGAATACGCGAATCGAGTTTTTCCAAACGAATTGCTTGTACAGTGGTCATGGCAAATCATGCCTCCTTCGCTGAATCCACTCCAGCCCAAGCAGCCCCACAAGCAGACCCAACATCCAACCGTTATCCCAAAGTGATCTCTCAGAAATCACGGTGGTTGTCACTGGCTGTTGGTCAACTAATTCCACCAGTTTCGAGAAGTCCTGGACCCTCAAACACTCACCACCGGTGAGGCTGGCAATACGTTTCAGGTTTTCGAGATCAAGATCGGTATCGGCTAACTCACGGTTTTCATCAACGACCTGAAACTCAGTCGTATTTGAGATGGGTTGATCATTTTCATTGGACTCAAGCCGATAACGTCCGGGAATCGACGCTGCGAAATATCCCTCGAACAGTCCTGGATGAGAACGGTCGGGCCGAAGACTGACAACTTGGCGCGTCTGCTGTCCACCGAGGCCAGTGACGAACACATCAAAACCGGACTGCACAACGGGGTCAAAGTTGTCGTCCAGAACGTGCGCATAAATACGACATTGGCTTCCGGCTGGATAAATCGATCGGTCAGTCTCCAGCCGAATCCGCTTGTGCTCACCCATCAGGCGTGAGAGGGTCATGAATTGGATACACTGCGACCAGACTCGCCAGTGATACTTATCCCCGGTTTTGTAACGAAGCCTCCACAATCGATCGGTCGCGACCGACATACACTTTCCGGTACCGTACCGCTGCCAGGCAACCAACGGGTATCCCTGTTCACGGTCAATGCTGTCAGACAAGACAGCGAGCACTGTCGCTCCTGGCTTGGGGCCAAGCAGCGGGGGCAAATGATCCATCGGTGCCATCCGGCTCCAAATACGATCGTTCAAATCCGCTTCGTTCTCAAGGGTCATCACCAGACTACTGCGTCCCTCAGGGGTCAGCACTGGATAGACCGATTCAGCGACTTCTTCCCATGAGGCATCAGCCTCGAATCTGACAGGTAGCATGGCCTGTACCGGAGTGCCCGCATAACTACTGGGCGAGTGCATGGCCCCACAAAGCATCAGCAGTGATGCCCCGCGATCACGCACCAATTCCTCCAATAACGTCAACTCGTCTTCGCTGAAGAAGTCTGCTTCCACATCACCCAAAATCACCAGATCGTATTGAAAAGCATCCTCTCGGTTGTTTGGAAACCGATCAATGTGTTCGTTCGAGTTGCGTGCAACCTCCGGGCCAACGTTGGATCCAATGAAGGTCGCATTGATCCGCGGATCACGTTTCAGAATCGCCCGCAGGTAACGATACTCCCACCTGGCATTCCCCTCGATGTAGAGGACATTGACCTTTTCGTTAACAACACGAATGCTGCGTGCCACGCGATTGTTTTCGGCTGACACTTCATCATCAAACGGCTCAACGAGCACCTGGATTTGCACTGCGCCTTTTTCGTAAATGTCGACTCGAAAATCGACATCCTCGAATTGCAGGCCACCTTCAAAACGCACCGTCCGGCTAGAAACAGTGCGACCATTGAGCAAAACCGACAGCTTTGCGGTTCGCTTTTCATAACCTTTGGACTGCAACTGCACCCGAACCGGCACGCGGTCGCCGGAGTACGCAACTTCCTGCATCACAACATTTCGGATCGAAACATCATCAGGATCAGGCAAACCGAACGGTACGGTATAAACCGGTATCCCCCGCGCTCCCAGATCCTGCAGCACCGATTCAGCGCGTCTTGAAGCCCCGTTCTCAATCCCATCAGACAACACCACAACACCTGCGGGTCTTGTGCCGCCTGATTTGGTTACCATCTCAATGGCATCGACGATGGATGTCTGCTTCTCGTTAGCGCTGAGTTTATTCGCGACTCCGCTATCCAATACACTTTCATCGCAGATCAACTGTGTGCCGCTGCCAAAAGTGTGGTACCTGACATCTGCTCCCACGCCAATATTTTCCAGCGTTTGCCTGCCATTTTTCGCCAGCAGGTTGGTCGCCAAATTCAAGCGAGTTGCAGACGCAATCGCCTCCCGTTGCTTAGCTCCCAAATTCAGGGTCACGTCTTCAGTCTCTTCCGGGTCGATCAAACTCAGCGCGGTGGCCGCATCGAGGAGATCTGCTGGGCGTTTGCGTGGGTCCTGAATCGACATACTCTCGGATACATCCAACAGCACGTGCAATGCCCGCTGGCGAGTTTCAGTCTCTCGCAACAAAACCATCGGTTCAAAGAGCGCAGAAACGATCAAAAAAAGCACCAACAAACGGGCGATGCCAAGCGCGTAACGCAGTGACGGCCGGAGCCCCACCGAGCGCCGATACAGATAAAGACTCCAGAGAACCACAGCTGCGAAAATCAGAATCATCGCAGGCAAAGGCAACGGACGGGCCCAGAATACATCTTCAACATCGAAACGTTCAGCAAGCATCAATGACATCTCACGCCCTCTCCTGTTTGAGAGGAATCGATGGTGTATCGATCCTGTTTGACTGCCCGCTTGACTGTTTGCGACCTTGCAAACGATCAGCGAACAAGCTCTCGGCAACTAACAAGCACAACGCCACGATCATGAAGAACCGCCAATACGAACGGCCAGTTCGTGCCATGCTGATGTCGGCCATAAGACCTGCCTCGTCAGCGGACACAGTGATTCCAGTTACTTGCAGACTTTCCCGCAATTCTGTCTCATCCACGCAGGCAACATCCGATTCCCGAGTATCAACATTGACAGCGACCGGCATGCCTGGAGCCTGAACACTGACGCGAGCCGTATAGAATCCGGACTCCTCTGATTTTTCGAGCATCGCCAAATACTGGTTACGATGTTCGCTCACGGGCACCGTAATCGTTTTCTGCGAGGGTGTATCGAATACCGCATCGCTCGCGTCAGGTTGGTCAACATAAAAGAGCGACAGCGAATCGCCAACGATTCTTGGCTGCTCAAACTCACGCCCTACCATGTAAGTCACGACCTGCTGCAGCAGCATGGGAAATACAGGAGTCAATGCCATGTTATTCCAGGCAGTGTGCGCCGAGGTTGTGAACATACAAACGTGCCCCCGCCCCACAGAATGTTCAATCAACACCGGTGCGTTGGTACCAGCGAGGCTCAGGACGGGCACACTCGCGTCAGCCAATTCAACTTGCATCCGTTTCAGAAATCGCGTTTCATTGAGCAAATCTTCCGGTAGGGAACGCAACGGTCGACAGATCGTGTGATCCGGCAACGCGGGGGCCAGCGGCTTGCCTACACCAAGGTCATCGCGTGCATCAACGATGGATCCAAGTTTTGCAGGCAGTAACGAGTTTCCGCCATTGCTTGACAATCGATTCCATTCCGCCGCCTTCACATTCTCGCCGCCAAACCAAATCAACCCATTTCCCTGCCGAACGAAATCCGACAAGGCCTGGGACTGCTGCTGCGTAATCTCCGGTACATCAGCCAAGATGACGACATCGTAGGCATCAAACGGTTTCTCCGGCACGGACGGCCATTGCACGCTGTCCACCTGATAACCTTCGTCTTGATCAGTCCCACTGCCAGATCGCGTCCCGCTGTCAGCTCGGGCAAGCAAACCAGCCAACACGAGTTGTGACACTGCGCCCCCTGAACCATCGATACACAAAACAGCCACCGTGTCACGAACCACAGCCACAACGTGTCTTACATTGTCGGTAGAAAGTTTATCCTCGGTGATCTCGGCGGTGATCCGCGTCGGCCCCGCGTTATAAAATGGAACAAAAAGTGACACCGTTTGGGAAGTACCGGGGGGAATCATGGCAATTCGCTTGCTATCGATCTGCACCCCTTCAACACGACAACGAACCTCAACGTCTGCAACCGGCGTTTGCCCAAAGTTATGGACGGTAGCACGATATCGAGCGACTGCTCCGTTTCGCAGCGTTCCAGAAACCAAATCCAATCCAGTCACCGCAAGATTATCATCAGCCCCACTCACGGGAACGAGAAATACAGTTGCCAGCTCCGCCAAGTTTTTGATCGCATCAAAGGTGGGCAAAGAAATATCACCCCAATCCCGCGTCTGGGTGTCAGTGACGAGATACACCTCCTTCTGCGCCGAATCCATGTCCTGAATCAGCATTTCCAATCGTTGTGGGATGCTATTGACGTCCATCGATTCGGGCGTCGGCTTCAACTCGGCCAAAACCATTGCGAACCGATCGGGGTCGAAAGCCACGTTACGAAGCACGACTCGGTGCTCACCACCAAGCAACACCAGAGAAATCGGGTCACCGCGTTTGACCTGTTCACCGATCACCTTGACCTTCTCAATCGCCCTTTCAAAACGTGTCGCATTCTCATTACCGTGCGACATGCTAAACGAGCCATCCACAGCGATGATTACACCGGCACGCTGCTCACCCAGCAAATTGAATCCGTCTTCTGTATCACTCGCGGGCCTCGCCAACGCTAACACCAGCAGCAACAAAGCCAGACAACGCAGCAACAACAGCAGGATGTCACGCAATCGAATCTGTCGTGAGCGTACACGCACGCTCCGATTCAGAAACTGCATCGCTGCCCAATCAGTCCGCCGAATCTGCTGACGATTGATCAAATGCGCGAGGATGGGCAACCCGATGCCGAACACCCCCAACAAGATCAGTGGATTTAAAAATGTCACCCACGTGCTCCCGCCGAAGGACCACCAAGCGTTTCCTGCCGCTTGTGGAAAAATTCACTGAGAACCTCATCCAGAGCACGCGACGTGTCGACCGTGGTGTAGTCGACTTGACTCGCAAGGCATCCGTTGCGAATCGCCTCAACATATTGATTGAAACTTGCGAGGTAATCCTCTCGAATCCGCTCCGCTTGCGTGGTCAGCGGCTCCTCCGACTCAAGCCCCTCGAAGCACCAAGCACCTTGAAACGGAAATTGCAGTTCGTAGGGATCAAGCGTGTGCAGGACGACAACGTTGTGACCATCAAAGCGGAGGTGCTCAAGACCTGCCAAAATATCATCAACGTCAGACAGCAGATCCGAAATCACCACAACGAAACTGCGCCGTTTCATCATCAGAGCCACATCGTGCAACTGTTTGGCAAGACTGGTTCTCGGTACCGGCTTGATATCACGCAACAGCTTTTCAATCTGAAGAATCACGCTCATGTTTGAACGGGGTGGCTGGTAAGCCCGGACCTCTGAATCAAAGATCGATATTCCCACGGAATCCCGCTGTTTGAGTACGAGGTAAGCCAACGATGCCGCCAGGAATTTTGCGTACTCAAGCTTGCTAACCTTGCCTGATGCGTAACTCATCGACGCGCTGGCATCCAACAGCAGATAGCAATCAAAATTTGTCTCGGCCTCGTATAGTTTTGTGTAATAGCGATCGGTTCGACCGTACACTCGCCAGTCGAGGGTACGCAAAGCATCACCAGGCGCATACTGCCGATGGTGAGCAAACTCGGTACTGAATCCACGCAACTGACTCCGATGGCTGCCCACACGCAAACCTTCAACGACCTCACGAGCGATGAGTTCCAGATTACCTAATTTCTGCAATACCTCGGGATCGAGGTAACTGGTTTGTGCTTGATGACCCGACATCTGATTCAGCCTGTCGTCCGCGAGAGCAGTTTTTCGTCAGAAGGGATTTCAGCCACAAGTTTTTCAATCAGATCATCCGTTGTCATCCCTTCTGAACGTGCTGCAAAGCTTGGAATGACGCGATGCCGCAGACCAGGCAGACACAACTCCCTGATATCTTAAATCGAAACGTG
>JAAHTH010001353.1_pt1 | contig 21739 bp, 40 predicted proteins | sample 6116091 | NCBI WGS metagenome assembly JAAHTH01 (sample SAMN13939990, study PRJNA603662) | sponge metagenome | isolation source: marine sponge | host: Mycale hentscheli | place: New Zealand | collected 2006 | reverse complement strand
AAAAACCAACCAAAAAAAAAATAAAACAAAGGCTCCTGAAAGAGAAGAGAAAAAACGAAAAAAAGAAGCCTTGGCAGTTACTAACGAAAGATTCAATTCATTAAAAACACAATTAGATCAATATAGAGATGAGTAAATATAAAGTAACTATTCATAATTCAAATGGATTAAAAGAAATAAAGTACATTAATACTAAAAATTTACAATGGACTTTAAAACAACTTTCTAGAAATAGAAGCGTTATAAAAATAGAGTCAGAGCTTATTGAAAAGAAAAAATGAAAAAAGGAATAAAGAATAGTTTAAACTGGGGATGTCTTTGGATCATGCTTACAATGCTTGCCTGGTTTTTATTTCTAATATGGATTAGCTTAGGATAAATAATAAAAACCTTATAAACATGTCGTTAAATCAAACCGCTAAAAATCAATTTATTAATGGAATGGTAGCAGATTTTGAAAGTGATCTACCTGGCGAAATAAAAGGAGATGTTCGAAAAAAGATACTTGATGGACAAAGAAAATACGCTGAAAAACTTTGTAATAGAATAGTAACTCTTATAAAACAAGGAAGAATAACCGATGTTCAATCAGGAGATAGTACTAGAAGCATTACTTAGTTTTTTTATTTCCCAGTGGGACTACGGAGTCCCAAACCCTAGTGAGCCGGCCCCTACTTCCTATTATAATAATTCTTTTTATCTTATCTTTTCTACTCATACCTATTAATATAAAATCAAATTGTTATCTTACTATTTAAATATACCGTTACTAAAAAAGGTATTATATGTAGCTAAAAGTCCTAGAGTAAAATAATCTTTTTAAATCTTCCTATAGAACCAGTAACCGCTACGGAGTCCCATTGACCCAGGTTACCAGGTGGGCCCGGGGTCCAGGTATTGAAAAAAATAAAAAACCGCTACGGAGTCCCTGACCCCTAGGATCCTCGACTTGCTCCAAATCTACCCATGGTACGTGTAGGATTGTCCTATAAAGTCTAGGCCCGGTTGGGTGAGTTCGATCCCGGGGCCCAGGAACGGGTTCACCGCTACGGAGTCCCGCTGACCTCGCTCGATTCTAGACCCAAGCTAGCCCCACGTGGGAACCTGGCTAGTTAATCCCGGTATAAATAATATTGAGGTGAGTTCTAAGTATCACCGGGTGACTACGGAGTCCCTATAAAAAATTAGACAATAATGACATATAAAGAAGCATTGAAGGTCCTGGGAGTGAGCTATACAACCCTTAGAAGATATGTAAAGAAGGGACTTATCCGGAGGTATGAGTATCAAATGCCGCACATGAGGGGTAAGATGAATTACTGGGACGAGGACGTATATGCCTTAGTGGGCCGGAAATGGAGCGAGGAGAATATAATAGCAGGCTACGTAAGAGTCAAAGGTCGCTCCCCTAAGGACTTGGAAAAATTGGAGGAGCAGAAGGAAGTCATGCGCCAGTTTTGTACCCGTCGAGGAATTGCTCTGGAGCGGGTGTACGAAGATTGCGCACCAGGCACAGATTATTCTGCGGCCCGTAGGCCAGGTCTCCATGAGCTGATGCAGGATATTCTAAATAATAAGGTCCAGGCACTGGTGGTAGATAGAGTCGACAGGTTATCTAGGGTTGGTCAGGAGATGTGGACCCTCTGGTTTAAGTATAATAAGTGCGACTTGGTAGTTATGAACCCTGTGTTAGAGGATCCCTATTATCAGGAGGAACAAAGTGGAGACTTGGCGACCTTGATACAGCGAGCGGGTCTGGATCGAAGTGGAGATCTCTTGGAAAAGGGAACCGCTCCCTACCCAAAGACAAAGGGGGTAGACAGCCCAGCTGGAGATCAGGATACTAATTAAATAGCGACTAAAACAAAGGGGGCCTGAAATTATGGAAAATAAAATCAAGCCCCCTAAGCAATAATCAAAAAATCAATATGACAAATACTACAGAGTATCTATCTAAGATATATTATTATACTAAATCCAGGTCTAAAGATAAAGATTATAATTTATAATTTATTTTTTCTATTGTTTTAATGAATAGAATAGCCATATCATTATTAACCTCTATCTTAACCATGATTTCACCTTTACCTTGGTATCCACAGTAATACATCATATCAACTATCTCATCTGGATCGAGATCTAAAATTTTTTCAAACCACTGCACCATTGGAAGTCCTGTATCTCCTTCAAAATAAAATTCTGTAGAATCAGTAAAGCTAACTGTATTGTCGCTATCTCGTTTCCAATTAAACCTAGGAACTACTATCTTTTCGTCGATCCGTTTTAAAGCCTTGTCTATTTCTTCATTTGTCATCCTTTCTTTTTCGATCTGTGTTAAAGCCTTGTCTATTTCTTCATTTGTCATCCTTTCTTTTTTAATTGGTTACTTAATTTAAATTCCCCAAGACACCCGTCGGTCCTGAATTACAAGATTCTCCACGTGTTTAACCATAGAGTTTATCGATTTGTTTTTTCCTTGGGTTTCTTCCTGTAGATCATACAGTCTAGATAAGATTCTTTGCATCTTTGACATAATATAAAATTTAATTGGTTATATTAAATATACTAAAATTATTTGTATCATACTACGGTTTTAAAAATTAAAAATCGGAACGGTGGTATTTCCCAAGTGACCCCTGTTTGCTTGGAGGTCCGGATACCTCCTCTCCCGGCGGGTACGGAACGGGGGCAGGAAATATATGTCTACATGGTTTACTTAACCTATCGCTCCTGGCTCGAGACATAAAAAAACCCGACTTTCGCCGGGTTTCCATCAAAACAATAACCACTTATAGAGAGGCATATTGAGCAAACTCAAGGTCATATCCATCTTTGGTACCTTTTCCAAAGAGATCACCTGCAGTGTACTTCAATTCGTGTTTGTTATCTAAATCGATACCGGAGTTGTTACTTCCTAAAAACGTAAGACTATTTACTACATCCCAAACTGACATTCCAGTCTTAATGAATTGTTTTTGTTTATCATTAAGAGAATAAGGATCGCTACCTTTTCTGGTAATTCTAGCTAGAGTATCTCCATATCCATGAAACCATTGACGAGCAATAGAAGAATGATATTGTTTCTTTAATTCAGGATCAATCTCGTTTATCTTTGAAGTTGAACATTTAAATGCTCTTTCCACTTCTGATAAGGATGCTTTAGTCGAACATGCTCGAGTAATAGCTTGATTAAAACCAGGAGATATAAAACTTCTCTTTTTCATGTCGTCGATCTTATTTAAAAATATTCTAATATCTTCAGTATCAGTTCCGCCCAACCTGAATTTATCTTCAAACTGAATATTATTATTTGAACCGATGGCTCCTTCACCGAGGGAAGCTCTTAGTCCATTAGAACATATTAACCTTTGATTATATGTTTCAACTAAAGTATCCCTACTTGTTTGTATTAATGAAAATCCAAATTTAAAGAATTCGTCTTTACCGGCTTGGGCAAATCCAATTTCATCGTTGTTTAGAAAATTAATACTACATCCTCCAGATCCGTTAAAATCTACTGTTTCAATAGATAGATTAGGATTGTCATTTAATATTCTGTCAGTTACATCTAATACAGTATCGTTAGTAACTCTTCTGTATCTAGACGGAGAACATATATCAATAACTGCCTTAGTCTTTACGTCAGCTACAAGTATTACATCACTTTCCCTTTTACTCTTGGAATTATAATCCTTAAGTCCATTAATAAGGGCAGCTGCAATTCCATGATCTCCTTTTTCAATCATAGATCTAGTTAACGATTTACTAATGTTAAGCATACTTCCTAACTTAGAATAAAATCTATTATCTACTTTGACTGGATTGCCATTAACTTTAATCCTATTATGCTTGATCGAATCTATATCTAATTCGATTGCTGAAATAGGAACTCGTTTAGTAGCAGCTTCTGTCTCTGCAAGTCTAGACCTAACTTCGTTAAACTGATCGGTTGTTACCTCTTTTTTCATTGTGTGATTTATTTGTTTTAATTAATATACTATTTTAAAGATAAAAAGTTTAAATAAGGAGGGTTAATTATCGTCCCCTCCTTTAATTATTTCCAATTCAATATCGGCTACGGAGTCATCTTTAGGCTCTACAATATCCTTTACGTCCATGAATATTTCCTCAAACTTTTGACTTAAGTCGACTTGACGAATCGATTCCTTTTCTTCGATCTCTCTTAATTCCTCAGTTTCCTTAAATCTATTTGAGTCGTAGACAACCTCACCGTCCTCCAATCTAAAATACATTCTCTTTCCTACACCGCTTCCTCCACGTCTATTCTTTGAAAACATTACGTATCTTTGACCGCTTTCATCAAATAATATTTCCATCATAGATGTAGTTGCATGCTTTAGATAAGTGGATCCTACATATTGACCTCCTTTAGTCATATGTTGAATTGCCAAAATAGAGGCTCCATTCTTTTCTGCAGCATCGATCATAATGTTAGTTAGCCAACTTTCAGCGAAAGTAGACTTCCAACCCATTACCTCTTTTAGTTTTACCAAAATATCCTGGTGAGAGTCTATTAATATAATATCATAGTCACCATTTAAGGTTTTCATTATAACTTGATCTAATTGACCTGACTTAACGTAATCCATCAATAAGAGTGTTGGTACTTTAGCGATTGACGGAGTCTTTTTGTAATAAAATAATATATCATTACGCGTCATTTCACTTGATATATAAAGTACCTTAGCATCTGGGTTTTCGTTTTGGACGGCAGCAAGAGTATCTAATAGTAAGGTTGATTTACCTACACCTGATTCTCCAATAACTATATTAACAGTACCACCATAGAGACCTCCACCTTCTTCGTGATCTGAAAATAAGTCATCTATTGCCTTACCTGTTTTATGAAGTTTAAATTCTGGAAACTCCATATCCTCTATTGCAATTACTTCAGGCTCTACAGGACTTGCCGCTACGGAGTCTTTAAAATCTTTAGTTACTGCGCTGTGGCCTTCCTCTACCATCTTTTTCATAGTACCATTGAGACATCCATAGCTTATATTAGGGTGATCCTTTTCAAACCTTCTGAATATATCAATTACCTTTTGGTCGGAGGGAACCTTTCCATCCATCTTTTGATTAAACCATTCTCTGACGGCCTTTTCTTTTTTTGATCCTTTTAATTCAATCATAAGTTATTAATTGTTTTGATTTAAGTAAATATACGAATAATATTTGACAAATAAAAATTTATTTTCAATTTTTTTCAGTTATATATTTAACTGCTAAGGAGTCATAATACTGGCTATTCGAAACCCCTTTTTCAAATCCTGCCTCCTTCATAACATGCTCAGCATCGCTATACAGGCGCTCAAGATAGTGAATGATTCCTTTAGCAAATAGACCTATACTCCAATCCTTCAAATGAACGTCCTCTTTAATATAATGTTCGGTCTCATCTAGAAAATACTCATAATTATATATGTCGGCATCTTCTAGTAAATCATCATCAACTATAGGAATTGAATTCTTAGAATACTTAAAGGTATATTTCACATACTCTAGTATTTGTTCTTTATCCTTAAAATTGAGAATATCATACTTAACCTTTTCAAAATTAGGAATTACTATACCTACCTTTGATTCTATCTTTTGAATTAAATGCCCTTCATTTAAGGCACTCAATACTTCCTGCTGTGGGAAACTATAATTCCCATCGGAATATGTAACTATAAACTCTTTCATTTATTGTCCTCCTTTTAATAGGGCCAATTCAGATTCACTCAAAGAATCGATTCCATCTTTGTTTATTTTATCTAATACTTCGTCGATTGTTTTTAAAACAGGCTCTTTCTTTCTTAAGTCGCCTAACGTTTCATAGTATGCCTTTTTAAGCTCGTTAAAGCGGGGCTGTAACCCTGCAAGGTATATACAAAAGTCGGGAGAATCTAAATCCCAAACCAATACTGGATAATTGTCGTCATCAGCCTCTACGCCTTTAAATAACTCTACAATATCCTCATTGGATTTATCGGTGTTAAGTATACTCATCACCCCAAATGGAACACTACACCCTAATATTTGTTTAAGATCTCCGTCTGATAATTTTTTCATTACTTCGAAGTCTCCACCGCAAGGTTCCGGTTGTCCTAGTCTTAATATTACTACTGCTCTTTCTGCCATTATTGATATGTTTTAATGTTATATAGTAAATATACGAAAAATGTTGGGAAAAATAAAATGTTGGGACACTTATTTTCTATTTTTTTAAGAACGGGTGAAGACCTCCCTAGGCCAACATTGGCTCCGTTCCCGGAGCGGGTGAGCATTAATGCAAGTATTATTCAGTGAATAACACCCGTTCCTGGAAGAGGACAAAAAGAAACCCGACTTTCGCCGGGTTATATAGTAGCTTAATTATTAATAAACCTGAAACCGAATTAAGAATCGCTACTCCATTCCTTATACATTTCATGAATATGTTCTATCATATCCTTATCGTCAAAGACAGTAGGCCTTTCTTCATTGATTGCAAGCTCAACTGCATTGCCATACCATTTTACAATATCACTATCTGGTATATCTAAAGATTTACAACCGGATACTACATTAACTGGTATATCATCTAATTCAAAGGTTATAGTATATTTCATAATCTTAATTTATATAATTATTTAAACTAATAACTTCTTGAGGATAGGAATGAACGCTTTTTACCAGCCACTCTCCTTCTTGAGTAAATAGGTATCCGTATTCTTCAATATCTCCATTGAAATATTCCGGTACTGATTTGTGAGTTTCAGGTGGACAGTCTTCGTTTCTCCATTCTTTATATGAAAGTTCGACTGTGGTTCTGTCCCCTTCATCGATAAAATCTTCTACTTCTTTAGATGAACTAAAACCTAGATTTAACAGGTCCGTTCCTACTCCGTTTACATATCCATCGTTGTGACAGTAAACCGATTTAACTGTACCATCTGATAATTCTACTGCTATTCTGCTTCTTGTTGCCATATTATTTTGATTTGTTTGTTATACTGTAAATATACAAAAAATATATGGGAAATAAAAATTTTGATTAAAGATTTATCGTTTTTCCCAGGAGTCGAGCATAGTGGTGTGCATGACACGTCTCTTCGCTCAGTTTAGAATCAAGCCATTTTAATTTTACCTTAGCCTGTTCTCTTTTTCTTTTAGTTTCAGCTGCACTTTCTCCCTTCATAGTATGAATGTTACCGCGTAAAGTATTTATGTATGCTTTTATATACCTTACATTTTCTATACTTTGAGTCATTAGTTCAGGTAGAATGGATTTTCGTTGCTTAGCTTGAATATCCTGTTCAACATGGTCCCTTGCTGCCTTGGCACGCTTCCATATATTAAAGATATCATTAATCATAAATTCCAGTATTAACACTGTGATTCGGTACAGGCGTCTTAGGCTTTCCGTGATTAATGATTATGAATTTACTTCCATCTTTCAATGAATCTACTTTGATATCCCCTCGCAACCACGCCTCTTGTCTCCACTTATCCCACTTAACCGGTTCATCAAAATGCATTTGCACCTCATAGGGAACCGGTGTTTCTAAATAACTTGGATTAGATTTTTTAGAATCAACATTTGAACATGATACGAATAACACCGAAGTAAAGATACTTACTAATAATAATGTTTTTTTACGTTTCATATGTTTTTATTTTATTATACTTCTTTCATGGACTGAATTTTAATTTGGTTATTATAAATATACGAATAATATTTAAATTAAAAAAACTTTTGGTGAATTATTTTTAAATCTTTTTCAGAGCGAGCTTATAACCTGGATCTAGTTCGAGATGGCTCCTGACTCCGGTCCTAAAAAAAGCCGACTACGGAGTCGGCTTTATCGACTTTAATATTCAATCGACACTTGATTACTTGATTTGTTTATATCGAATACAGGTGGTTTACCTTTTCTATAATACTCCTCATGTAATTCTGCTGCTAACGTAAATAAATATTCTACATCGAAGAAATGAATTACTTTGTAGTTTAAAACCTTTTCATTCGCCTCTTTAATCAATATATTATCTGTGGTATCTATATCGACTCCAATATCAACCATGTCTAAATCATCTTCTCCATATCCTCCATACTCTCCTGAAACCTCTATGTCTACTCCCTTGTATTTTAATTTAATATTAAATACTTGATCGCACGATCCTCTATATCGATTATGCCATTCTTCGACACGATGTTTAGTGATTACAAGTAACTCCTTTGATTCAGGATCCGGATTAGTATCTAACATAGTAATTTCTATGTCGTGCATTTTATTAATGTCCTTCAACATATTTAAAAATTCCGGCTTGTTTAACTTTTTGATTTCATCAATTATCATCCTTTCTTTTTTAATTAATAAATTATGTATATATGTACCGTGTTTCTTCGGGCCATCTTTCGCAACTAAATCGCCTATTTCCATATTCATCGCTATGTGGGCAGGTCCATTCCCAAAACTCTATTGCCCCGTCGGTTATCTTTTCTATACAATCTTCTATTCTTATAGAATTATCTTTTTCATATAAATCTTTCCATTTTTCCTTTGCGTTTTCTATGAGAGATGTATAATCCTTGTTAATCCAACAACCGTCGCCGTACCATTTTAATATTTCTATTCCAAATTTTAAAGGGTCCTTTGGAAACTCTAAAGTTTTGTCAACTAGTTCATGGTCATCAAAATCCCATTCTACAATAGTGCAATATGTCCATTCATCACTCCATTTTTTCTTTGCCATCCTTTCTTTTTAATTGGTTATAGAGTAAATATACGAAAAATATTTGGGATAAAAAAATCCTTAGAAATATCTCTAAGGAACCAATTAATCTTTGGGAAAATTATTAAGCCGACTCAGAGACGTCTCACCTTTGTAAAGATTACCCTTGAATCAGGGTTTAATTTGCAAGAAACTTCCGTGTAACCTTCTCCATTAACTCGATTAAGTGCAGTTTTATATTCTATTTCTGGAACCTTTATACCCGCAATCCTACAGGCTTCTTTCCACACCCTGGTAAACATTACTCCTGTAACCACTGTTGCCTTTAATTCTTCGGCAACCGATTGAGGTACCCCTGTTAAATCAACTGATTGACTTGCCATAGCAAGATATATTTCTTTACTTGCCATTTTTTATTTTATCTAATAAATCCTTAAGGAATGCGCACTTTTCAAACTCTTCAATACTTTCATAATGATCTATTATTCTATTGATAGCCTTTATTTTCTTTTCCCGGTCCGCTCCGTCATCTACTGCCTCGTCTGGAAAATTAGAAAGAGAGGTAAAGATTAAATCAAAGAAGGCATTTAAGTCTTTTTCTTTTAATCTTTCTAGTTTAATTATAAGATCTAAGGCATCTAACCCATTAAAAGGATTGGTATCTTTTTCCATAACACTCTGTTAGGTATTCTTTTAATAACCGATCCCAATTCTGTTTATAATATTCCTCAGTATTAGAATCTTTTGAATTCATTATACCACAATCCCCATGATCTAGGTTAAATGCCCAATGACCAAGCTCATGATACATAGTTACCTTAGTAGTCCAATATCCTTTATGAATAGTCTTACTTGATATATAAATAATGCGGTTTTGTTTATTACATAATCCGGCATAATCTAAATTATTAGACCTTACTAGACTACGGAGTCGACCTAAAGATCTTGAAGGATCTATCTCAGTCGACTCCATATCATCCTCCCAATCCTTCAATACGCTTCGAAGTAAGGGATCGTTAGTTTTAATTTCACTGGCCTTTTTTTGTTCGGCAAAATAATAATTACCTGCAAATACTGCACATGCTATTAAGGCTATAAATATAAAACTATTTCTGGTACTCATCTATACTTGTATTAGTTGATTCAATTATTTCCTGACCAGTATCATCTCCAAAAAGATCCATTAGCATTCCTTCCAGGATGTAAAGTCCGTCCTCTACCTTTTTTATATATTCAGGATCGGTCTTTTTATCGTTAACTGATATAACTGTTTTAGATTCAATTAAATTTTGTATATCACGTACAACACTTGTAAATACAGCAGTTGACTGGTATAGAGATACTATCTCACTTGGCTTACGACCCTCTATCATTGGGTTCTGAAAGAAAAACTTAGTACCGATTTCATAGTCTTCTTCTCCATCGAATATTATTACTGACTTATCCATACACTTTTGTTATTTTATTAAACGCTCTCTTCTTAATGTTACCTATGGTTGCCGCAGTAACTCCCATTTTTTCTGCAATATCTTTATTGGTGGTTTCTTCGCAACCTATACCGTAGGATTGTTTAATAACACTTAACTCTTTATCGTTAAGTAATGATAACATTTTCTTTACTCTTTCTTCAATATCACTAATATCTTCTACTGTTTGGCCTGGAGAGACATCAGCCAGCATTCGACTTCCATAGGTTTCCTTTTCATCTTCTCCAAGAAAAGAATCTATATAAACCGGTCGAATGTTTTCTACCTCTTCGCCTCTTTTTAGAGCCAGATATCTTTGGTACTCCTGATTCACAGGAATCCTTACAGGTCTACCACATTCATCAATAAGGTGATTCATCATTTTTAAGACCCTAGTGATTGCAAAGGTTGCAAACTTAGTTCCACTATCAGGATCGTAACGAAGTGCTGCCTCGTATAATCCTATGTTACCCTGTTGAATCAGGTCGTCTACTAAGATTCCACGATTAGCATTTTTGTTTGCGATCGTTACTACAATTTTAAGGTTATGTTCAACAAGTCTATTTAAAGATTTTCTACAGCCACCTTTTATTTTGTGGGCTAGTTCTTGTTCTTCCTCTTTATTTAGAGGGTTTAAGTTAGATATTGCTTTAAAATATCTTTTGCTACTTTCTGAATTTTGATGCTTCATTTAGTCGTATTTATTATTTGTTATTATTTTCGTCCTTGCAGTATTCTACTATACCGCGCATTGATCGTTGGACACATCTCCAACATGTAACTTTTTCAGCTTCTACACCTACGTTATGAACTTCTTCATTACATATTTTGCAGTTTAAGGTTTTTCCTTTATTCGATTTCATCTATAATTGATTATTTAGATATTTCCTATATAGTAAATATAAGAAGAATTTATTAAAAAGTAAACAGTTTTATCATTTATTTTTAAAATTTATCGGAACGGGTGGATCACTATTTATCGATTATCCAATGGCTCCAAGTATCCACACACAAAAGAGCCGGAACTTACGCTCCGGCTCGTAGATACAAATTTCTAAAGAAATTATTTACTTACAGTAGTTTTTCTTTTAGAGAATCTTTTATATGCCTCATTTACAATTGAAACATTTGGATTACTTTCACCAATAAGAACTCTTCTTACGTGGCTAGGATCGTATCCTGTAATCTTTGATAGATTAGCGAAATCTCCTCTTTTCAACCTTGGAGTAATTACCTTTAATTTTTGTTTAGGTGTCATCTTTGTTTTTTTAGACATAAGTATTAGTTTTTAATCTAAATCTTATACTATTAAAAACAAAAAGGTTTCAATTATTTCAAGGCATCTTGTGCATCTTCTACTATTTCTTTACCAGTCTTTACTATTGTCTTTACAATATTAATATCCTCTCCTCTATCATCGGCATCTGCCATCTTAACTACTACTTTTAATATAAAGATACAAAGTAATAATGATAATACTGTTCCTATAAATTTTCGCATAATTTATCTTTTAACTTAACTATTTCAGAACACTTTTCAAACTGCTCGGTGATTTCATAATAATCAAGGCATTTTTCTAAATTATCTAAGGCAGTTTCTCTATTTACCTCAAATATTAATTCATTTACTGAAAAACTAGGAACTTGGTCGATTCCTTCTTTTGCCAATTGAATTAACGAGTTTAATATTGCCGAATGAACCTCATTCTGTTTCTCAGCTAATAAGGTTTCAATATTATCAGATTCAAAATAGGGAATGTCCCATGTTCTTCCATCAGGATCTATGTGCTCAATTAACATAATTAGTTTATATTATATATTTTTTTTTAGTTTTTGCGCTTCGATACATATCTTCTGCAACAGTGAGGTCTCCTTCTGCCATTAATATCGCACCTACTTCAACTGAAAAGTTTTCCTTAAAAAACCTAAGACTTTTGCCGGTTTTCTTAATAATAGGTATACACGAGTTTAATGCGTTTAACCTTTGAGGAATAGAAAGTTTCTTTAGGTATTTTCTAACCCGATCAGTTGCTCCAATTTCTATTAATTTATCTATATCGTTTGCTTTCATATTATAAATATACGAAAAATATTTGGGATAAAAAAATATTTTACAAACTATTTTCTTCTTTTATTTCGTTTATCACTACGGAGTTAATACCTTAAATTTACAACTACATGCCTTATCCAGCTCGGGATGATTATAATGATTTAAATGATGTTGAAGTTTAGCAGCATCCATTATAGTATCTCCCCAAAGAGTCATGTCTTTAATTGATAAAGGTTTTCTTCTTCTACGTAGATTATATAGAATTCTTTTTTTATCCTTTAATTCAACTTCAATTTCTTCCTTTGTCATTTTTTCTTTATTTCCCAACCGCCAAAATCTATAAAGCCTTTAATTAATTTTAAGCTAGGTTCAATGCTTATTAATTCTCCGCTATCTTTATTCCTAAGTAACGATTGTCTTTCTTTCAAAGGTGAACCTTTCCAATAGTCAACATTTACACATTCCCATACTGTATCACCGGCAATTAACTCACTGCCTTCAAGGTTTTCTATATACCATTTTTTCCAGTTAATCACCGCTGGGTTTTAAAAGAATTAGTTCGTCAATTGCAAGTTTTAAAAATTCTTTATATTCCTCTTCATTTAATATCAAGCAGGAACCGAATCCTTGTTCTACCTCGTCTTGCGTATCGTACGCTTCCTCTCGGTTTTTTGCCTCTACTATACGTATTGGGGTCTTATATTCAGGTGGATATTTAATTACTACTTTATACATTTTCTTTGGAAGGTTTTATTAAAGTTTCTATTTCTATTTGCGTTGTATCAGTGGTCATCCATTCAATCGAACTATGTGGCCAATTGTCTATAAACTCTTGTATCTCTCCTTCTCCTGTAGGAGCATCTGTGTAGACGTGTACTTTACCTGTTTCAAAATCCATTATCGTTAAAGTCATAACTATTTTTTTATTAAGTGATACTTATTAGCTATAGTATTCCACACAACCTGAATTGCTGTGGTTCCATATATAGCCATTTCTGCACTTGTGCTACGTTCCATAACTTCTTTAGCATAGTTAAATGCCTCCATAATATCTTCACGGTCTGCAAACCCTGGAGTTTCTTTCATTCCAATTGAATCTACTTCTTTACCGTCTACTATAATTTTAGGTTCATTCATATCTTTTGTTTTTTGTTATAAGTAAATATACGAAAAATATTTGGGATAAAAAAACTTTACTGAATTTATATTTTTACATTTTCCCGAACGGGTTCTACACGATGCACGTTCTAAACGCCTCTCCTCTCGGCGGGTACGGGGACATAAAAAAAGGCCGACTACGGAGTCGACCTCTTTGGTTTAATTATAATCGCTATTTACTGAAACTCAGTCTTAACGATCTTATTTAACAATTGACTTACTTTTTCTGGACCTTTTTTCAAATCATGTATTTGAACATTGTAATTATACATATCTTCGATTCCAGGATAATATATAAATATTCCTCCAATAATAAAGTCGTCTCTTTTTGCACGTTCACAAACCTGTTTATGTTTTTCAGGTTCGTAAGAAAATGTCTGACCGTCACTTATAATTAACATTATAATTTTATCATCGGTAAAACTTCTAACCTTTTCATGAACCTTCTCTATTACTTGAGTATCTAAGTTTGCGCCCCCTGATTTCATATTATCTATACGATATTCAAAGTCTCTAGTGTATGGAGTTTGATAAGTATGTATTAAAGCACCACCACAAGTGTTGTGCCCATATATAAAAAGTTTATCGGGAGGAAGAATGTTTGATAAACAAAGATGAATCATCTTAGTAATATTTCTAGCCATTCTGATTTCGTCTCCATGCATAGATCCCGACTGATCTACTAATAAGCATACTGAAAATGGTTTAGTCGATTGGTTCTCCATCTCTCTTTGATATACCGATAAGTTTCCTGCTGGAACCTCTGCTATTTTAGAAAGATCTAGTTTACCGAGTCTTAAAGACTTTACTATATCTTTATCATAATCAAAAGTTATATCTAATAATCTATCTAGTCTTTGAGCACCTTTAGAAACTAATCCAGTTATCTCATATGGTTTCACCCCCTTCCTGACTTCCTTAAATCTAGTATCAGATCCTCCTGAAATATTTGACCAACCTCCTCCTTGTAGTTGCTGATCGGAAACGTTTTCCATTTCTTCAACGGCTTGGCTTTGAATTTTCTCAAGAAATTCTTTCATTTCTTCTTTTGATTCAAAGTCAAGGTTACCATTTTCATCTACGGAGTAAGGTTGCTTCTCATCTTTAGGTGGAATAGTAACTGAAAATTTAGAATTAAGTAGACAATCTTTAAAGTGTTTAAAGAGTGGACTTAACTCAGGTTCCTTATCGCATATCTTTGCACATACATAATTGATATCTTCAGGTTTCGCTGTAATTTCAATAACCTCTTCTGTATCATTAGTAAAGGTTAAGTAATTATACTTAGTTTTAGTAACAACCTTTGAATTTTTAGCATCTAATAAAACATCACTATATTCATGTTTCTTTACTAAGTTTAAAAACATTTGTCTTAGTTTATTAGATTCAAACCAAGGAAGTCTACTTTTAACTTCTCCTTCTTTATGATCGATACTGTTAGGGATTTTAACATAAGGATAATCTCTTATCAATCTCAAATATCCTCCATAGTATGAGTTTTCCCATTCGGTTATGGACCTATTCCCATAAGATCCATAACCATAATTTCCTCTAAATCCTATCATTACTTTCCAGATTTTAAAATTGATTCAATACCTTTTAATCCATCCTTTCCACCTATACCTTTTACTACTGCATAGTAAGAATCATAGATAGTAAATCCATCCTCAACTAAACCTAATACGGTTTTAAGGTGTCTCATAGATAAGTTGAAACCTATCTTAAACTCATCGTGTTCCTTATTAATATCACTATAAATTTTTACACACTTGTCTACCTTAGATTTAGCTATATTTGGAAATGCTTTCTTCATAGTTGACTTGGTGTCCGTACTATTTAGACTATCAACCTCAATCGGCATAAATCTATCTTGTAGGGCACGATCTAATTTGTGTGCTCCGGTATATTGAGATCCCATATTCGCAGTTGCAAAGAATACACATTGAGGGTGAACCTTTACTGGTGATGTATTTTCAAAAGCATATTCCATAGATAGTTCCTTTCTAAAATCTAGAACCGGAAATAAAAGGTTGTTAGCTGCTGCACTCGCCCTAGAAATCTCATCGAGTAGAACAATCCCTGGGTTTTGAATAACTTCGGAAAATCTAGATCTTTTGAATTCGGATTGAGTCTTACCATCCTTTACCGTAATAACATGAGTTCCAACTAGACCCATTATAGGATCGGACATGGTACCCATATCAAAAATAGTTATTGGTAAATCTAGTGCAGCTGCCATGTTTGCCACGATCTCGGTTTTACCGGTTCCAGTTGAACCTATTAATAAGGTATTAACACCCTTTTCGATATTCCTTTTTAATATCTCAAAGGTTCCTTTTTCAATTTGAAAGTAATCATTTAATACTACTCTGTTTTTAGTAGTTTTAATCGATCCTTTCTTTACTTTTAAGGAGTCTAACAGTTCTGCTGATGCTCCGGCTAATTTGGTGTTTTTCATAAACGATTATAATTAATTTGTTATACTGTAAATATAAGAAGAATCCTTCAATAAAAAAAATATTTGGAAAATATTTTTGAACTTTTAACGGAGCGGGTAGTGTATGCGACGTGATCCGAAAACCTGGCTCCTGTAATCAGGCATAAAAAAACCCGGCATAAACCGGGTTAACTTAGGTAATGTGGGTTATTCCATATGGTTCGCCATTATCGCCGCTAATATAAATATCCATATTAATAATAACACTACCACTATCCAGGTCATAAGAGTACTCCATCCTTGTAACGAGGGTTTCACTATTCTCTCATTAATAACTTGACCTACACTATAGTTTAAATAATCCTGTTGATTACATCTGATCCAAAGAGTTGAATCCCGTTTAACCCATTGATAATTTATCTCAACGTATTCAGTTTCCACCTTAATAAACGGGCTATCGTAGACTTTATTCTTGCTACCCTTGCTTAGCATCAGATCTTTATCTACTACTGTTTGTTTTACATTCACATACCAGAAATTAGGTTTAATGTGAAATGCCCAGGTTCCTATAACTAATATGGTCACCACCAATAACATTTTTCCTAAACCTTTAGGTTTCTCGTTATCATTACCGTTTGATCCTCCTCCACCTCCGCCTCTCATCATTCTAGTATTATTGTTCATTAAGATTGCGGCTGCTCCCATTGTTCCTATGTTCATGTTGTTGTTTTAAGTTATAGTAAATATAAGAATAATTATTGAATATAAAAAATAAAATATAGTATTCGACCTGAGCCAACGGGGATTTACTTACCTAGATTCATACCGATCGGAAACAAAAAACCCCCAATGAATGGGGGTTTAAAGGATAATTCGATGTTTTATTAAACGTTCACAGTTTCATAGTTACCATCTTCTTTAAAGTTATTCATCCATAAAGTTACTAGTTTTCTAGATTCATTTCTAGAAAGACCAAATCTCTGTTGAACATATGGAGGTGCTCCAAACATATTGACATCGCCTGAATCTCTTAAATCATTTAAGTATTCTAATACTTCTTGTTCATCTTGTGTTGTTTTTCTTTCTGCCATCTTTAATTGTTTTAGTTGGTTATAAGGTAAATATACAAAGAATATTTGAATAAAAAAAATAGGATGTGATATTCAGTTAGAGCCGCCTATGTACTCGCGTGATCCGAAAACCTGGCTCCTGTAGTCGGACATAAAAATACCCGACTAAGGCCGGGTATTTGAGGGCTATTCTTTCTATTTTTTATTATAAGCTTTATGTACGTGATCGCCATAAGTAGGATGATAATTATCTACTATTATAGTTAATCCCGTTGGAGATTCATTTAGTCCATAAATTCCACTTTCTACGAATGCCAAATCTGGATCAATTTCAGAATACTCTGCTATTCCATCAATAATCTCATATAAATTATATCTAATAACAGTTTCAAGAAAGTTAGTAGGACAAATATCATAAATAGATATCATATCTTTAGGGTCTCCTCCTGCTCCATTTACCCATTCATATTTTTCTAAGCATTTAAATTTTACTTCTTTTTCTATCGCTTGTTTTAATAATTTACCGTATATTGAGAGTATGACCTCCTCATCATATATATCTTTAAACTCAGACACTTTCTTATGTGTAATTTTTATATCTTTATCAAAGTCTATATCTGCAATAGGTCCACGTTCATCTGCTAAATCCATATTGTCATATGTGCCGTCACTGTCGAGGCTTATACTATCTTTACTTCCATCTTCAAAGCTAATGTAACAATGTTTAACTTCATTACATGCGGACCCTATAAGTTTTCCTTTTAAATATATGTCATAATTTCCATACTCTTCTTCCCAGCGATCGTACATATTACTGCTTTCACCTGTACTTGAACCAGTCATTATAATGCAAGTTTTTTTAGAAGCAGTAGCTACCTTTGATTCATTATCAGATTTTACTCGATCTAGTATTTCTTCATGAACAGACTTACCCGATCCGTTAACTAAACAAGTACCTTCGCTCAAGAATTCATTTATTTCTTTTCGTATTCCATCAATATACTTTTTGCCAAGAGGTTTAGCCCAGTCTGGGAGATTAATTTTAATTGCGTTACTCATTTTTTTTTTAATTGGTTAATAATAATATAAATATAAGCATAATACTTTAAATAAAAAAACTTTAACCCATTTATTTTTTCATCTTTTCCCGAACGGGTCTGATTAGGTCAGGACCCTAGAAGTCTCCGCACCGGCGGGTACGGACGGGCAAGAAATTTTATAATTAAAGTTCTTTTAAATCTATGGCCCCTAGCTTGAGACATAAAAAAAGCCGACTACAGAGTCGACCTTAATAATCTATATTTATAATTAAAGTTCTTTTAAATCTAGTTCCTCTAATTCTACATCAGATCCTCCGATACTTGATAGTCCTAAATCATGCATTGACTCAAGTTCAATAATTCTTTTTTCAGACTTAAGTCCCTTTATTGAAGGATGATTTTTGAACATTTCAATGACGTCAATTCTGGCGTCCTTCCAAGAATTATGGTATGAATATCCATTATCTTCTGGAATTGAATCATTAAATTCAGAATGTAAATAGAATATCGATGCAGTACTTAATCTATCATTATGTAAAATACTTTTAATGAACTTTTTTCTATAGGATTCGGGCCACTTCATCGGTTTTGGAAATGCACCATTATCTTTAATAACTGACATGGTATCATCTATCATAGTAGAAGTAACATTAGGATTATTAATAAACCTTATAGCTAAATTAATATCCTGTGAGTTATGCCATATCGCCCGGAATGTAAAAATCTTTTTAATTATGATATTGAATAATGTATCCTTTGAACTCTTTGTTATTTCAGGATGATCTAATAGACTAACACAACCGTTAAAAATTTCCGAATAACGATAAGTTGTCAAAGGAGACGTTGCCGACCATTTTAAGGAATATTTTTTAATATTCTTAACTATATGATTAATTAAACTACTAGTTAAATTAGGATTTTCACATGACCCGTGTAAGTACGATGGACCAATTCGACAATTGCCCCAAAGAATATTATATTTCTCTTTCCACGCTTGCTCTAATATTTCAATAGGTGTCGAATTATTTTGCATTATAGATTGTTTAATACCAGAGGATTTTGTACGTGACCATCTATCTTTTAATAATTCAACAGAAATCGAAGGATTAGATAGAGCTGCACATCTTACATATTCACTCCTAGATTTTGCAAGAATATCTATTATCCTAGTTGGTGTCTTTGGATTTTTGGCTATCAGTGTTAATTTATCATAATACCTACTAATTTTCTCAGCCCTCGTTGAATGAGCACCGTGGGCAAACAGGTGTTTGTTTTTATTTGGATCTAAGTTTCTATCATATATAAGTTCAATAGAATCAGAGCATATATTACGATGTGATAATAACCACGCTGCAAATTGACCCAATTTATTTACAGTATGAACGTTAAAGAAACTTGCTATAAACTTTAAAGTTTTAGAACTGGTGTTACGATTATCAAGAACTCGTTTTTTATTATACCACCCGGGTTTTTTTGCTATATAATCTAAAATATTAGGGGAGGCATTAGGATGCACGCATATATCATAATGATGTTTACTACTTAATTTAGCAATATAATCAATATGCTTTGATTTAAGTTTATTAATTTCAAGAAGTGATTCATGCAAATTATTATTGAGACCTACCAAGTATTCTAGATCAGCATGAGTAAGTTTATCAGATTTGCAAATACGTTTATGATAATAAGAAATTCCTTTTAAAGAATCTTTAAATTCTTTGGTTCGTATAATAGAACTTAGTATTTTAGGACTTACCTTAACCATTGCGGTAAACAACTTTTCTTTCTCCATATCACCTAGTTTAGATCTAGGCTTCATAATAATTTTTGCAATATCAACTAATTGATTTTTAGTTACATTTCTCTGATTGATTACTCGAGTAAGATAATCACTTCCGTCAAAAATAAATTCATTTAGTATTTTAGAATCTAGACATACTGTGTCTAATGTATGTTTTAAAATAGACTTTATAGTAACATCAAACCTGCTTCTATTTCGTTTTTTAATTTGGTTTAAAAAATTAGGGATTAATTTTTCTAAATGATTCATGTTGTATTATTAATCGGTTATAGAGTAAATATAAGAAGAATCTTTCAATAATAAAAATATTCTTCAAATATTTTTGAACTTTTAACGGAGTGGGTTTTGTTAATATATTTTAACAATTGACCTAAGAGCCTGGCTCCATGGTTAAAAACTAAAAAAGGTCGACTACGGAGTCGACCCTCATGTACTCTATATTATAATAAATTATTCGCTAAATAATTCTTCGGATTCCATAAGTTCTTTTTTGACGAACTCATGTTGCACTTCCCATTCCTTTTCTAATGATCGGTATATTTCCCTATTCTTTTCTACAATCCAATTATCGATCCAACTCTGTAAATGGTCTTGAAAATTTGTTATCTCCTTTTCGTCCTCAACAGTTATTTGATATGGAAGTTCCCTATCCTTAGGTTCAACTCGATCATATGGAAGTTCGACCTCTAAATTAAATGAAACTGAATTTTCATGATAGTGTCTATGGTCAGTTCTAACTATTGTTCCATACAGTCCGCTTCTACCGATTGATTCATCTATTAAAGCGTTTACTATAGGTTCTGGCGCAGTTGCAATATCTTCAATGTTTCCACCTGCTCCGATCAGCCATTCGTATTGCTTACATTCCTCTTCCCATTCGACCATTTGATTACTTTGAAAATTTATGTCATCTTTGAAGCGCTTCCAAAAAACGGGCCAGTCTATAATTTTACATGTAAAGCTTGCGCCGTCCCCTTGGCTCCCGAATCCTGTCCATGCTATTGATGCACCTAAAAAACCTAGTGAATCTAATTCTTCGACTATTTGACTTTCAATCCATTCCCACCAATAATCTCCAACCTTCCTTTCTACTAGTTCACACTGGCGATCGTCATTAAGGTCTTTGAATAGTTTTTTCATGTATTATCCCTTTGAATGCGATAGTTTATCTATAATAAACATAGATAACGTAGTAACCGCTGCTCCTATTACTATTACAATATCACCATATTGGTTTCCAAAGAAGTGAATGATACATCCGAAGATGATGGTTAAGGTCGAAATTAAACCTATAAGATAAATTAAATTTTTCATTTTCCTTTTATTTTAAGTTATATAGTAAATATACAAAGAATATTTGACAAATAAAAATATTTTAACATTTATTTTCAAAAACGATAACGTCCGCGGCTAATCAGCTACGAACATTTCGCGTGAAGTGCTTACACTCCTCCACTCCATTTTTTGAAGATCGAAGAAAACTACTACTTTGGGACTACTAGTCCCTCCTTTGGGATGAGACTCAACTGGAATACTCTCAATTGAAGTAGTCCCGACGGCAGTTCTCAAGTTACCATCTAATTTTTTAAATGCGAAAGTTACGGTTCCACCGTTTAATCTTTGGCGTAATTCTACTGGGTTGATTGGATTAAGTACCATGTTGTATAATTATTAATTGTTATAAGGTAAATATACAAAGAATATTTGAATAAAAAAAATCCTAGTGAATGTTTTTTGAACTTTTAACGGAGCGAGGCTTGTATGATTCATACAAACAAGTTCGGCTCAGATCTCTAAGCATAAAAAAGCCAGCCGAAGCTGACTAGAATTATTATCCATTAACTTTATACTTTTCTGCTATTAAGACAATTTAGTTCCGCCTCCATCTCTTTACTTCCATCTTTTTTTGGTTTAAATAAATAATATTACCATTTTCAACACCGCTGAAATAGACCATAATATTAAATTAATAATATTCATTATACATACACCTATAA
>JAAHTH010001351.1_pt1 | contig 21781 bp, 24 predicted proteins | sample 6116091 | NCBI WGS metagenome assembly JAAHTH01 (sample SAMN13939990, study PRJNA603662) | sponge metagenome | isolation source: marine sponge | host: Mycale hentscheli | place: New Zealand | collected 2006 | reverse complement strand
TGCGATACAACCGCTGGCAACGGTTCTACCGCAAGCCGGATCGGGTGCCGCTGATCTGTTCCACCATTGATATGGATACCGGTGAAGTTAACGACTACACAGAGTCGTTTATTGACTACCTGAAACCCTTAGAAGACATAGAGAGTTACACCCTGATGCACACGGGCGGTCTGCAGCGGGTCTCTGACCGTGAAGAGAATGGCGTTATTCATTACCGGTTAAGGGCGCTGAATTCGAGCCTGGACAATGGCGTCGAGCAGATCCGGATAAAAATGACCACCACCGATGGACGGGTAGAGGAACGACTGATCAGCGCCGAAGTGTTGCCCATTACGACCGATGAATTTCAATTTACTTCCCGGACTGACGCCTGAGGTTAGACATGGCTGACACCCTCGAAAACATCAAACTGAACAGAGACAACTGGACCAACCTCTATACGGCATCAGGTCTCAGTGTCGGCACCCGTCTGATTGTCCAGAACGTCGGGCAAACCCGGATACTGTTGCACACCGGAGCCAGTGCCCCGACCCAACAGGACGGGTTTAATGTGATGCCGGTTGATGCCTATCCGTACATTAACCAGGAGAGTTCCACCGGAGAGTGGGCACGGTCTGTGGATTCAGACGGCTCTATCAACGTCGGGGAGTTCTGATCATGGTCTGGCGTTCCATTGCGATTGACCTAGGCGAGAGAGGATCGCCTGGCGGCGGTACCACCACCACCTTTACGGCATTAACCGATACGCCGGATAACATCACCGCCAACCAGTTTATCCGGGGCAATACCGACGGTGATGCGCTGGAGTTTGACACAGGACGACTGCTGTCCAATGCCCAGAACACCAAAATCAACACCCTGATCACGGTCCAGGACAGCGGCACCGAAGAAGGGACCGGCATTGAAACCCTGAATTTTGACGACAATCTGGCGGTGGATGTCAGCGGTACCACCGCCACTATCACCGGATCAGCGACGGGCACCCCCATGGCAGCGACCGCATTTACGGCCCTGACCGATACGCCGACCAACATTGGCACAGCCCGACAACGAGTACAGGTGAACGCGGATGCCAGCGGACTGGAATTCGTCGATGGCCCGGGCGATTACCGGTTTACAGGCGCGGTGTCTATTAATTCGGATATCACCATTACCAGCGCCAATGTGGATGATTACAATTTAAAAATCTGGCTGATTACAGCCGGTTCCCATGTCGTCAACATTAACGCCGGATCGGGTTTAACATACTTCGGGGTTTATGTTCGAAGACTGGCTGACACCGGAACTTTACGATCCCAACCGGCCACCAATGTCCGGGTCAATAATACCGCCAGTGATGTGGTTCTGGATGGACGACAGAGCGCGACCTATTTTGCCATCACTGCGGATCGCTATCAGGAAGTCTTCAATAATTTCAGACCTGAAAACTTTATCAACCTGGCGGACACTCCCTCAACACTGGGAACCACCGGACAGCTGTTAGCGGTCAATGCGGCGGCCGATGAGCTGGAATTTATCGACGCGCCACTCAGCGGTGCCAGCAACTTTCTGGCACTGACCGACACCCCGGCAGTGATTGGCACGGCCAGCCAGTTGGTCAGGGTCAACAGTGACGCCGACGCGCTGGAATTTGCGGACCCGTCCAGCGATATAATGATTCCGGCGACCAGTGTCACGATCGACTCTCGACGTCTGACCGGCCTGCTGTCCAGTGCCAGCAATGCTCAGACCGCGTTTGACCGGATTGATGCCACCGGCATCGGCGCATCGATCCGATCATTTACCGGCAGTTATGTGGCCAATAATGCCAATCAGAGCGAGTGGCTGAACCGGCACCTTCAGGGGGCAGACAGTCAGACCAATGCTCGACGAACCTTTACCCTGCCTGCCACATCGGACCTTACCACGGCATTCAATGCCCTGATGACACAGGGGGTCCCCGAGCTAATCCGGATCACCATCAGCTACCTGGGCGGACCGTCTAACTCCTTTGTCACCAATAATCTGAATGTCGCCGCAGCGTCCAGTGGTCCGGCGTTTGGTTTCAGCCGACTGGTTAATCTTATCCGCAATGACTCGGTGACTCTGGAGATCCGCAGGACAGGCAGCACCATTGGCACCTGGCAGGAAGCCTCAAGAGGCATACTGCAATCTGAAAGCGGCAATGACCTGGATGATTTACAGTTCCGGGGTCAGGTATGGAACGCCATGAACAACAGCGTGTTACCCGGGACGGATGATGTCCTTCAGGGGTATTCGTTTCGGGTGATCAATGCCCCGGCAAACGGCTCCGGTCGATTTAGTCAGGTCATGTACAACGGTGATTGGGTGGTCTGGACAGCCAGAACATTCACCGCCTGGAGCGATACTCAAAACTGGATCGTGATTGCCGCCAGTGACGTTCGAAGAATATCAGCAGTTCAAGCCAATTTTTTAAACACGATCAGTGACCGGCGGGTGATCACTGCAGGGAATGTGATATCCAGAGTTCGGTTCTGGCTATTAGATACCCTGCCAACTGCCGCGCCCCTGTTAACCGCTGGTCAGACCGGCAGTTTTACCAGTGCGTCGGCTATCACTAACCGTTTTTTGCTGGTGGCTGTCCCCAACACCAACCGGATCAGCGACATTGTTTTGCAAAATTCCGGAACCAATACCACCGCGTTGACCGACTTTGCTCCGTCATTTGTTGATTATGCGTCGGTCATACCCGACAACAGCAACGGCAGCTACTACCTGCTCGGTACCAGCACCACTGCCGGTACCCCGTTTACGCTGGCAGCCAATAACACCCTGACGCTCCGACAGCGAATGATGTCCTCACAGTACCGGGCTGACAGTCAGTTCAAAATTACCCGGGATAATCTGGACGCCACCCTGCTTGCGGCCATTTTCCCATAGTGGATGAATGAACTATGCCCGTTGTCCCAATCCCCTTTGTGAAAGGTCTGGTCACCAGCAACCGGGAGGCCGACTGGCTGGATTCTCTGCCGGTTAATATGCTGGCGGTGCCTAAGCCGGTACTGGAAGCCCAGGGCTATATGCGCAGCTGGCCCGGATTTGACCGCACCATCGATGTGCCCGGATCACCCAGAGGCGCCGTGCTTAACGAGGTTGAACGCGTCAATTACAGGGTTAACGGAACCCGTCTTATCAATGGCCGGACCGGCGAAGTACTGGCCGATGTCGGTGGCAGTGGCCATGCTTCACTGCCCTTTTCAAGGATCAGCCAGGCTATTGTCAGCAATGGCACCCTGAACTACTGGCGAGACAATGAACTGACGCAGATCCGCAACTGGGAAGAGGGCGAGCGACAGCCGACCACCACGCCCACGTCGTTTAACTACACCATTAACTACAACGGCACCAGCACCCGGGTGGATGTGTTCCCATGGACCACCGCCGACCAGTTCCAGATCACGGCTGAGGTGTTTGTCAGGGACATTATGACCAAACAGTGGCTGTTTGCGGTCAGCTCTGATGAGGATGCCGAAGGCGGGCTCTTTATTGAAAACGAGATGTTCTGGATACAGCCCGACAAAGACACCGACGCGGTGAGTTTTCAGGCGGTAGAGATGGGACTTAACAGTCTGGACTATGCCGGGTCAGTGAATGTGGTGGGGGGTATTGCCGTCTTCGGTGCCATCAGAAATGATGATGCAGAGGGTGCCAATGCTTACCGGGGTTTTTTCGATGGGCAGATATACAGCATAGTATTCACTGATTTTGATCCGCCGGAAGATCCGGACGACAACACCCGGACTCTGCCCAATAACCGGAGCTATACGGCCACCCTCTTTGATGATGAGGTGCCCACCGAAACCATTCTGATTGATCAGCAATCCAGCGGTGAAGAGCTGGCCAGAGAATTACTGGTTGAATTGACCGGGGGGACCCCATCGACTCCGGCTGAATCCGACGACATTGTGGACGCTAATCAGATGACGCTGGGCCGCTATTACGCAGTGACCTGCGAGGTGGTCACCAGTGGCACCAACCAGAGCGGATTCAGTGACCGCAACGGCATCGGCACAGCGGCCAGAGTATCGGGCAGTGGTGACGTCAATCATGTATTTATAGCCACCGCGATCAACCAGACCATTGTCATGTTCTCACATAACAGTCAGGCTACTTTTCGTAATGTGGTGGTGCAGGAAGTCACCCATGGCATTATCTCCAACGGCATATGGCAACGACGGGAGCAGGAAGACCCGGCTTCTATTCTGCCAGCAACCGATTTTAATCTGAGCAATATCATCGATGCTACCCGCAACCGGGGGCGATACGCCTGGATACAGGCCAACAGTAATACGTTTGGCGTCACCGACCTTCAGAACGAGCAGCGCCCGGATTACATAGCGCCGTTTTATTCAGCCGAGGCCGAACCAGGCATCAATATTGCCATCGACAGCTGGCGTGATTATGTGGTGGTGTTCAGTCGGGACACGGTGGAATATTTCTCATTAACCGGCAATGCCGAGCAGATCTACCAGCCGGTCCAATCCCTTAATGTTCGTGCGGGTATTATCGGCATTACCTGTAAGGCGCATTACATTGACCAGTTCGTTATTCTGGGCGGACCCCGCCCTGAGCCGCCGAGCTTTTTTATTATTACTCATGGCCAGTACCAGGAAATTGCTACCCGACGCATTCAGAAGATCCTGAGGGAGTACACCGAAAAACAACTCCAGAGCGCCTATCTGGAAACCCTCAAATTTGACGCCCATGATCTGCTGATTGCCCATCTTCCCAGACATGTCCTGGTTTACGACCACAACGCCAGTCAGGAGATCGGCCCCAGCTGGTCGATACTGACAACCGATATATCAGGCGATCAACCCTATCGGGGCATTTACCATTTATACGACGGTGTCGAGTTCAGCCTGGCGGACAAAAGAGAGAATTTTTTGAGCCGGTTAAATTTTAACAGCGGCGCTCATGCCGGGGAACGGGTGGAATATCGGCTCGACAGCCAGATGCTTCAGGCCAGAAACCATCGCCTGTTTGATCTGGATGTCGACAATGTCCCGGGCAGGGCAAACAAAGCTTACCGGCTGGCGGTGTCGATCACTTACGACGGCATCACCTGGGGTCAGGAAGAGTGGATAGAGTTTGATACTCCGCAGGATTACACCGAGCGGGTGCTGATCCGGATTCTGGGCTATAGCCGCAACAACATTGGTTTCAGGCTGCGCTGGATCACCGACACCCCCAGCGCCATCAGTAACCTTAGACTGAGGGTAGAAAAATGATGAATACCACGAATACCAGAATGAATACCACGAATACCAGTATGACGTTTTTGGTATTGTCAGTATCGAGGTAATTATGGCGACGTTTGTTCCTGATGAATCACTGGGCACCATTTCCCGTGAAATCGGATTAATAGGCACCACCCTGCCGCGCTCCATACTGCTCGATCAGGGCTGGCCGCAGGCATTAATAGAGGACTACGACGCCAAAGGCCGGGAGCAGGGCAGAGGCAATGAGGATGTGGTTCAGGCAGCCAATGGCGCATTAACCGCCCAGCGCTGGGCGTCGATGAATCAGCAAGCGATCAACGGGCTGACCAACCGGGTCAATACGTTAGACAGGCAGGTCAGTGAGCTTGGGGTCAGGGTGACCACCAATACCACCAACATTGCGACCAATACCACCAACATTGCCACCAACACCGCCAACATTGCCACCAACGCAGCCGCCATAACAGCCCTGACCACCCGAGTTGAAACACTGGAAGGTCAGGTCTCCATGCTGCAGCCGCAAACCGGCACAGCAGCACCGGAGGGGACGGTCACCAGCAACCTTAACCGGACTTATTACCGAATTGATGGCATGACCACAGAGATTTATTTCAACCCATCCGCCACCGGCAATACCGGCTGGGTGCTGATGGGTGGCGTGGATGGCATGGACGGCAGGCAGGGACCCACAGGCGACACTGGCCCACAAGGTCCTGTCGGGCCAATGGGTTTACAGGGTCCACAAGGCGAGACCGGACCAGCAGGCCCGCAGGGTGAACAGGGCGAGATTGGACCACAAGGCCCGCAGGGTGAACAGGGCGAGACCGGACCTTCGGGTCCTTAATGGAGACAGGCATTGGATATTGAAGACATAGCGCCCCTGTCGCTGATCAGAGGCTCCCGGGAAGAGCGACGGGAAAAGATAATAGATTTTGAGAAAGCCGTGCAGACCATGGACGATGTGGAGCATTTAACCACGTTGAAACATGCGTTTCTGGACGGCGCTTATTTCCGGCAGATTACCATTCCCGCAGGCGTGGCATTAACCGGAAAGATACACTCCCACAGCACTATCAATATGCTGACTCAGGGGAAATTTGCCGTGGTCACTGAATTTGACCAGCAGATTATTGAAGCGCCGTACATGTACATCAGCAAGCCAGGCACTAAAAAGGCTTGTTACACCATCACGGACTGTATTTTTATTAACTGTCACACCACATGGAAGACAGATCTCAAAGAGATCGAGGCCGATGTGACTTATGATGCCTATCCAGAGATAGGCGAGGATGACAAATTATGGCTTGGTGGGTCGCAGGGGCAACAGTAGGTAGCGCAGTTATCGGTGGTATCAGCGGTTCAGGTTCAGCCAGCAGAGCCTCTGATGCACAGGTTCAGGCGAACCGGGAATCGATTGCAGCCCAGCAAAAAATGTTCGAAATGCAACTCGAACTGCTGGAGCCGTACCGGCAGGCAGGCTTGCCGGGGCTTGAAGGGCTGCTTGATCTTTCTACGCCAGAGGGTCAGGCCGAGTATTTGCAGCAGTATTATCAGTCGCCTGAGTTTGCCGCACAGTCACAGGCGGCCACTAATACCCAGCTGGCTGCGTCAGAGGCGACCGGAGGTTTACAGTCAACCAGCACCCAGAACCAGCTGGCGAGAATCAGCCCTGCTATGGGGACGGCGGCCCTTGAACGACAATTAAACATGTACGGCAACCTGGCCAACATCGGTTTATCGGGTTCGGGGTCACAGGCAGGCTATGCCGGGCAGTTTGGCCAGCAACAGGCTGCTGCCCTTCAGAACATTGGCGCTGCTCAGGCGGGTGGGCATCTGGCAAGGGGACAGGGAACCGGTAATGTGTTCAATACGCTTGGCGGTCTGGACTGGGGGAAACTGGGGCCAGCCATCGGAGGGTTATTCTAATGCAGCCTTACGATTATTCAGGTGCTTTTTCAACCATTAACCCGAGACAGGTAACGGCTGAATTACAGGGGCTGGAGCAAAACCGGCTGGCTATCGATTCGGCGAGGCAGCAACAGCAACAACTGCAGGGACTCAGAGCGGCGACCACAGGAACAGACTGGACCAATCCCGAACAGGTGGCGGCACTGCAGGGTCAGTTTCCGGGGTTGCTGGAGGAAATAGGGACTCAGCAGGCGTTTGCCCTGGGGCAGCAGCAGATTGAGCGGGAAAATGTTCAGCAGCTAACGGACGATCAGAAAAAACGGGTTAACAAGGCGTCCAATAACATGCTGCTGGCCGCTAAAACAGGGGACACTGAGGCTATGCTGACGTCAATACGCAACAATCAGGAAATCATAAACAGCTCAGGCGATCAGGCCGTAACCGCTGAACTTCTGGAACAGATGGCTATTAACGAACCTGACAAGTTTATGGGTTACATGCAGGAAGTGAGCAGCCAGACCGGAGGCGAACCCATCGAGGCCAGAAAGCTGGATCTTCAGGAAAAAAACCAGAGGGCAGAAAGACGGCTGAACCAGAGAAAACAAACGCTGGAAGAAGCCAAACAAAAAATAACGGACGCTAAAAACGATCAGGAAAGACGGTTGGCGGATTTTGAATATAATTCCGCACTGGAAGAAAGAGAGCTTTACGGATCGGGCGATAAATCCGAAATGGATCAGTTTTATCGGGAAGCCGCAGAGACCGTCGCCATTGTCGATGGTATTGACCGCAGTATGAATATAACACTGGATCTGATGGATCTCAGTAAAAGAGAATCATTGAAGGGGCGAAGAGCCAGAAAGATGCTGACCGATATGTGGGAATGGAACCCCAGCGTTGATACCGTCACCAAAGATGCCATGATGGCCGCCCTGCAATCCGGCACACTGGATATCGCCCTGCTGCAGTCAGCGGTATTAAAACCGGTATCAGAGCAGCAATTCAACCAGCTTCAGGCCGGTTTGACCGGTGGCACACTGGAAGACTCGCTCGAGGCGCTCAGGGGAACCCGGGGCAAGGAAGCAGGCAGGATCGACACCGCGATCAAGGGCATGAAAGACAGGAACGCAGGGCTTCACAAGACCATTTCGGCACCCGGCGAGTTCATTAGGAACAAAGACCAGATCCTGAAAGAGCGGATAGAACAGGGGCTGATTGTTCCCCCGCCCGCGCCACCGCCAGGACAACTGATTGAACCGGATGAAATCTATGCCTACGGCGGCGGCGTTTATCGCTATCTGGGCGGTAACAGAAACGTGAAAGAGAACTGGGAGAAGATTCAATAATGGCCGGTCCATGGGAAATGTACGAGCAGGCACCTAAGACAGAACAGCCACCCACCGCGCCCGCATCGCCAGAGGTTTCAGGCGATGGACCGTGGGCCATGGGTGAGCAACAGACAGAGCCTGTTCAGGCCGCAGAGCCGGTTATTGAAGAGATTGTCCAGCCACAGACCGCCCTGGGTGAGGCGATACCCAAAGCACGGCAGCCAGAAACAACCATAGGCCAACCCCTTCAGACCATCAGCCAGCGAACCGAACAGCCGACCCCGACACAGGCACCGGTAGAAAGCACCCGGGATCTGATTGATAACCTGGGCGGCTACAAACGCTTTTTTGATATTGTCTCCGGAGCGACCCGGGAGGTGACCGGACAGGCATTCCGTTCTGCCGCTGGCATTGATATAACACAGGACGTTCAGCTGCCCACTATAGAGGCATCACCGGATCTGCCAAACCGGGCCAGGCTGGGCATATTCCTGTCCAGTGACCCCATAGAAAAAGCCCGGATTATTTCTGAAAATATACCCGAGGCAACATTTACCCAGGACGACACCGGCCATATAACCACCCGTGTCGGTGGGGCTGAGTACGTACTGCAACGGGAAGGACCCGAGATCAGTGACGCTAAAAAATTTGTGGCTGAAAATGTAGTCTTCGGACCCGCATCAAAAGCAAAATCTTTGCTGGGTGCCATTGCCGGATCAGGACTGACACAAGCCATACTGGAGGGTATCAAACAACAGACCGGGGGTTTTTTTGATGAACAGGAAGTGGTCATAGCCTCGGCGTTAAGTGGTGCCGGTAAATCATTGGAAAACATTATTTCCACCATCGGCAACTATCGCCGGGCCGGTCGTGTTCCTGCGGATCAACAGGCCATTCTTGACCAGGCCAAAACCGCAGGCATCCCGATCATGACCACCGACCTGGTGGAACCAGAAACCCTGTCAGGCAAGCTGGCCCGATCCGCCGGTGAAACCATCCCCTTTGCCGGTACCGGAGGCCAGAGAGCCGAACAGCAGGCCATGCGCGAGCGCCTGACGGATCGTTTTGCCGAAGGTGTGGTGCCAAGATACGACGAAGTGGTCAAGGGTTTGAAAGAGAAAGGCGGACGGATAAGAAGATCCGCCGGTGACAGACTGGGTCGTATTGGTCAGAGCATGGATCAGGTCGGCGAAATAGACACCCGCCGCACTATACAGGCCATTGATGATGAAATCGACGCCCTGACCCGAACAGGCCGGGTCCCTGATGAAACGACGGTGGCCACACTGGAAAAATACAAAACCGCCATCGAAGAAGGGCAGTTATTTACCTCTATGGATACCCTGAGATCCGATTTCAGGGAAGCCGTCAGAGGTGAGCGCCAGTCTTTGCCCACCCGATCCGATGCGGCGTCTAATCGCATTTATAAAGCCATGACCGATGATCTTGATTCAGCCATAAGACAGAACCCGGATATGGGAGCCAGAGAGGCTGACCGGTTCAAACAGGCTAAGGGGGTTTACGCCAGGGAAATGGACACCCTGAAAAAAGCCCGACTTAAATCAGTGCTGGATAAGGGCGACGTCACCCCGGAAAGCGTCAAGAATATCCTGATGAGCCAGAAACCCTCAGAGATGGTCAACCTGTATCGACGCCTGGACGATAACGGACGATCCGCCGCACGAATGACCGTGCTCAGTGAGATACTGGAGAAGGCCGGAAACCGGGTTGGGGGTCTGACCCCTAACAGTCTGGCCACCCAGCTAAGAAAAAATAAAAACCAGGTAGATATTTTCTTCAAAGGTGAGCAAAGAGACCAGCTTCGGGGATTACAGAAGCTCCTGGACGCTACCCGCAGGGCACAGGATGCCAAGGTAGCCACCCCAACCGGTCAGCAGTTGCTGGGTATACTGGGACCCGCCGGTGTGATCACCAGCCCGGTGGAAACCATTCTCGGTGGTGGCACTGTGGGTGCTATGGCCAGAATCTATGAATCAGCCCCGATCAGAAATGCCCTGGTCAGGATCAATGCCGTAAAAGGCGATGCCAGGGACAGGGCATTTATAGAAGCGGCTAACCAGATACAGGCAGCGATTCAGGCCGGTAAAGGCGAAGCCCTCAGCGCGGGTTCTTCCATAGCGGAAACGCTGAATTAGGCACCTCTTTTTTACGGGCTTTTTCCCGGATATGATCAAGGTAGGCCGAATGAACACACCAGAAGACCACGATGAAAATAATCATAGGTAAAGTAATCATAAAAACCCCCTTTAATAGACCCCAATAATACAACACCTGCCCTGTAAAACACCATCCTTAAAGCGCCTAAACCAAACCAAAAGGCGCTTAATAATGGCAACCCTTATTAGTCCATATCAGTACTTTGCAGACCCACAAAGAGCCAGACCAATATTTAATGGGTTTATTTATATTGGAAGACCTGACGGTGATCCAACCAATCCCGATGACCAGATAAAAATATCTGTAATTTGCGAGTGTGGCGGAGATCCTGTCAATATTACTCAACCAGTAAGAACAGGTCCCGGAGGAATACCGGTATATAATGGCAGTCCTGCACAAATTAATGTTCCAGTGGCTGAATTTAGCATAACGGTACAAGATAAAGACCGGGTACAGGTTTACCATTCGCCCAGAGTTACAGGATTTAATCAGTTCAGTGCCGATAATGCAGTCACTCACGCAACAAGAGCCGACGCAGTTTCAGATACTAATGCCAACAGAACATTTATAAGCACAGGCGATGGATGGATATTTGAAAGAGACACCACCGCTACATCGGTTCCGCCTCTTGGTTTTCAGGATGCAGCCGGTAATTATTTTGGTTTATGGGAATATTCAGAGATCCCCGAAGATTCAACAATTAATGTGGTTTCCGACTTTGCAACATTACATGAAGCTATTGTTTTTTTATCAGGTAAAAGATTCAGTAATTCAACCGTTACCGTACAGATTCAAGAAACCAAACTAACCGCAACAACCCCCCTGATTATCGAACACGCTGATGGTGTTAACTTGCGAATAGTGGGAACCAGTTCACCAACACGGCAAATAACTATCGGAACGATTGAAGGCGGTGGCTCTGGTTCACAGAATGTAAGCGTAACCCTGACACTAACCAGTACACCAATACCAGTTGTAGGTGATTGGGTTATTGTAAGAGATACCACAGGCAGCAATGCCCATACCGTCGCACAGGGAATATGGCAGGTTACTAATGTAACCAGTAACACGCTTACCTATATAGCCAGATCATGGTCAACAAATGTAGATAGTGCAGCCATCACTAGCGGAACAGTAACAAAAATACCGACAGTGTTAAATTTTAATAATACCGATGGCGTTGTATCTGCATCATCCAATATCGGGTTTATTGACTGGCTGGCTATTATCGGTAATTCAGATGAATATTGGTCATCATCCGATATATCAGGCACAGAGCGCGGTACTCATGGTATTTATTGCAGCGGTTTATCCGTTCCACAAAGAGGCGCTTTTGTTGACTGGAACAACCCATCAAAATCGGGCGGAACCATCACCACCGGTGAAAATGTAGGTGTTAACGGATTTGATCAACAGGGCATAGTCTGCGACCAGGGCGGCGCTATATTCTGTTACTTTGCCGTGGCCTGTAATAACAGAAGAAGGGGATTTTATTCAGCCGGTGGAAAGATTAGAAATAAATTTTCTATTGCCAATGGAAACTTTACCGATGGCATGATCAGTGATTATGGCGCTGGCATTGAGTCATCTGGTGCAATATGTTCTGGAAATGGTGGCGCAGGAATATTAAGCACAAATGGTAGTTCCATTACTATTCCCAATTCAACTTTTCAGGCGAATAATTATAACGCAAGGGCAAACAAAGACGGGTATTTATCGGTTGAGTCCTGTACGTTCACCAATGCACAAACCCGTGATGTTTGGTGTGAAAGGTTTGGAGTGGTGATAGGAACCGGCTCAAGAATGACATCCACTGAAAATGTAAGGTTACAGGATGGATCAAGAGGCTATTTTAATAACGGTGATTTTACTGGAACAACTCATATAAGAGCCGATGATAATAGTGTTGTTGTTCATTCCGGTTCAAATGCCTCATCAATTGTTAACAACGGTTCAATCATAAGAAATAATTCGGTATACGCAAACAGCAACGAATCAGGAAACGTTCAGAGAAGCGGTTTTGTTTATGCCACCGGAGAAATAAGGGCTCTAAACAGCACTAATGCCGGATTATATGCAAGGATATCGGTATCAAGTATCGGCAACGCCATACTTGGAACAGGAATGGGTAATCATTGGTCTATCGTCAATTCAGAAGGTCATTTTACGCCAGAAAATGATAATTTACAGAACTTAGGATCACCCACAAAAAGACTAAAAACTATTTACTCCGTAACAGGATCAATAAACACATCAGACGAGAGAGAAAAACAGATAGAGTCTATACCTGACAAATGGTATAAAGCGGCTATAAACATACATGCTATTCGTTACAAATGGTTAAATGGTGGTAATAGATGGCATATCGGTTACGGGGCACAGAGCGTCTATAAAGCCTGTATTGATGCCGGTATTGATAACCCTTGGGAACTGTCGTTTTTATGCAAAGATCAATTAACAAAGGAAGAAAATAATTTAATCGTTCCGATAGTTGATGAAATCACCGGAGATCCTATAGAACGATGGGGATTAAGAGTTGATGAATTAAATACATTAAAAATTGCGGCTATTAATTTTAGTTAATATCTTCTACCTCAATCAACCCATTCAAAAACTCAGTGAGTCTTTTCTCAGGCTCACTGTCCATCTTTCTGGAAAACCGGATATCGATTTCAAAATTACCCGATCCATTCTTTGACGGCGTGACGCAGTACCGTACCCGCTTGCTTTCATCCGACAGATCACAGTCAATCTCATCCTGTTCCACCTCGACGATCTTGGCGGAACACTTAATCAGCGCCGACTCAATCCCGATAGCGTTCACCGCCGCCAGGGAATAGGTCGGCACAGACACCTGTTGTTTTTCATTGAGCTGGAATGTTTTTATCTTAGGGTGATAGATCCCCTGGTCATCCTGATCAAAATGTTTTTTTATCTGTTCCATTCGAGCCAGCGGCAAGGCTTGCTGGCCCTTGGTCAGTGCCCGAACCAGCCCGGACACAAACGAGGCCAGATCTATACCGCGTTTATTAAACATTATTCAGTGACCGCTTCAGGGGGACTCGGGATCGCTTCCGGCCGCGCATTATTGATTTTGGGCATAACATTCTGAAACGATGAATTTCTCAGGTACTCCAACATAATACTGATGCCTTCGGGTAGCGGCTGCTGGGAGAATTTTATAGTGACATTCTGTTTCGCCCGGGTATCGGTCTTACGGGTGTTCTCTTTAGAGTAACTGGCCTTTGCCTTAATCTTTATGGAAACCGGCCCCCACCCTAACCCGCCTTCCCCTTCGCCACCGGCATCAATGTGTTCCTTTACCTCAGCAATATCACTGACCTCAACATCCAGAATCACCTGCCCCTCGGTGATCATCACATTAGGTATGGGCAACATGGAAATATACGGCACCTCAACACTTTCGGTGTATTGCTGGCCTTGCGAATCGGTTTTGGTGTGCCTGAACGTGGCATTGACCAGGTTGCCATCGGCATCAAACCCGACTTTTTTTATAAACTCCGCCGTTATATAACTCATGGTTTTCTGGGCATCCGATGCCGCCAGTATTGGTGAGGCAATCACATGGCCGTAATCCATAGAATTAAAGGTATCCGGTACAGGAAGAGGCTTGTCAGCCATAGCAGGAACCTACCGTTGTTGTTTCTGTTAAAAAGAGGCTAGACTGTTTCACCAGGCAACGCTGTTTCAGTGGCTAAAAAACGCCCGTAGTTGAAACGCATCCCCCATACCCTATTGGGGGTTTTTTTTACTCCGTCACCACCCCGCACCGGCGTAAAAACTCGATGTCCTCCAGATCCCAGCGTAATCGCTTGGCTAGCCTGTCCTTTTCCTTCACTTTCCTACGGCGTGCTGTAGGCAACTCCTTATTTTTCACCACCAGATCGACTCCCCGGGTGGTCTTCTTCGGGGCCTTGAATCCCTGCCCCTGCCGGGCGACTTTTTCAGCGTACTGCTGACGTTTTTTCTCGCGGATCCGCGCTTTATGTTTCAGATGATACTGTCGATTGGCCTTCTGACGTTCGGTTAATTCAGTCATACTATCCCATCCTATTGGCGCCGGGATTGGTGCAGCCCCCGGGGCAGGGGGCATTATTATCAGGCCGAGCCCATTCGCTGGTACATGTCGCTGCGGGCAGCGTACTGGTCACCGAGTCCGGCCCGGTTTCGGTTGACGGTCGGCTCATACGGTACCAGAGTGCGCAGTTTTGCCATAATTTTCGGGTAGTACGCCGAGTCAATCTTTCCGATAGTCTCAGCATTGCATTTCTGGCAGATCCAGTCTTTCAACTTCTCATGGTCTTTGTCCGTTTGGACGATATGATCATTGATCGATTTAAACTGGATCGGACTCAGCACCTGCTTGGACAATCTGAATTTTTGAGATTCCTCAAACGTTTCTATTCGCTTGTTGCGGACATCATTAGCGACACCGGACAGGTACTGCATCCGGTTGATCACTTTCTGTTCCTGCTCAACCGGGTGCGCCTTCCTGTCCTGATCAAAGTGATCATTGTTGTTCAGCTGGGCAGACGACACCTTGCGCTGCTCCGTTCTCATCTTGTTACACTCACCCACGAACTTGCGGTGGCGATCCGCCTCTTCCGGGGTTCTCGAGGGCTTCGGAGCATGGCAGGTGATCACGCCGTCAGGGTTTCGGATCGAGCCATCGGAGTAAACATGATTGCCTGAGGCGAGCATCTGAACAGGTACCGGCGTCTCTTCAGGCGCGTTCTGATGGGCTTCAGGGTTTTTTGTCGGGGCCACCTCCACAGTGACCGGTGCCGGGTCGTTTTGCGCAACACCGGTCTGCTTTTCGATCCAGTCCATGGCGGGTTGGAAAGTCTCTGCCCAGAACTCATTCAGAGATTTAATATTCCATGAAGCCAGCATCACGCCTTCTGGAATATTTTTTGCCGCCAGAAATGCCTGCATCTGCTGTTTCTGGTCATCGCTGATTTTTTCAGGCGCCCGTTTCATTTCATAGGTGTTTCTGTCCGCCTCGTTATCACCCTCCGTAGGGATGCAGAATACCTGTAAGCAGGCCACTTTATAGGCGGCGGTCATCGCCTTGTTGGAGGCCTTGTCGCCGCTGTCCATCGCTTCGCCGTAAACTTCAATCGATTTACAGGAACCATCCACGGAGCTGATGAAATCAAGGCGTACTTTCAGGGTTACATGGTTCATTGTGCCGCCGCTTTTGGTCGATACCTGAACCACCTCACGCTCCATAACATTCGGCATGATACACAGGCCATTCTTTGCCAGCAGGGATGACAGCGCATTGTAGATATCATCAATGCCACGGAAATTGTAACGCTGCTGCTGGTTCTTCTGAGTTTTCTGAATGCCGGTTTTGGCCAGATCGGCCTGCACAGAATTAATCGCTTGGAAAACATTGAAGCCATTGGAGAGTTCAGAAAACATAGAAACCACCTGATGAGAAAAGAATGAAGCAGAGAAGAGGACAGGAGACCAGCTAACTGACCTCCTACAATATTAACCTGCGTTCAGATGATCTCTCAGAACGACCAGATCTGAGTTGGTGTATGACTGGTCACGCTCAGCCTTTTTAACGGTTTTAACGGTTATTCCGAAGTTGTCAGAGGCGGCGCTGTAGTTGCCAGCATGGAGGGTGATTCCTTTCGATCTGGCTTTTAGGATCTGTTCAGCGGTGGTGGCTGATGTGATGACAAATGGCATTTCTTATACTCAATTTGAGCAGTACTTCATGCCGTGTTATATTCGCGGCAGAGTACCTTTGTTACTCAATGCCAGCTAACGTTGATTTGAGACTCTGGGTTAGCTGGCGCCTAATCAACATTGCCTTGTTTCCATGACGTTGTTGATGGTTATTATTATGTAATTACGTAATTACAAAGTCAATACCTGATGACTATTTATTTAGTAATTACATTTTGCTATAATCAAATCATCAACTACCTGGAAGGTTAAAAAAAATGGAAACAACCCCTAAAAAGCGTGTACGTAAACTAAAAGAAAATGCTATGAGAGAGGTTCTTCAGATCAGAACCACGAAAGAAGAAAAACAGATGTGGTTTGATAAAGCGAAGGCACTGGGTTATGACAGTGCGGCAGATTGCTTCAGGGCTTTAATAAAATCGGCCTGATCAAAAAAAAGAAAACCGGCTACTGCCGGTTTTTTTGTGCCTGGTGAAAATAAGGCCATAAAAAACCCGCACAAGGCGGGTTAATGTTAAGAGCTGAACCTGAGAGGTTTTGGGGCTATCGATGGTTTTTCCGGTTCAGTGTCTGATTGCGATGCTGTCTTTATTTTATCGGCCGGTTTATCCTCCGAAATAATACGTCCCACATCAATCGACTTTTCAACACAATTCAGGATGCCAGTAATACTGTTGTCATCGGATCGCTCATAGATCATCAGCAGATGATCCAGCACCCCGGCCTGATCCAGTATATAAGCCGCCGTTAAGTATTTATTACCCCGAACCCGGACACCATCGCGCCGTAACACCTCACAGATGTCAGGATGACAGTTTTTTATCGTAATACTGCTCATAGATAGAACGCCTTAAGATTGCCCCGGGCATTGGAGAACTGTGGATCGTCAGGGATCATCACTTTAGGCAATGACTGGATATGGCCCCGGATATGCTCAACCCCCCCACCGAAATAACAGGTGCCCGATAACTGTTTGCCATTGCCCAGTACCCGGTTAACATCATCCATCAGTTCACTGGTGAAAATCTTAATGCACTGATCGACTTCGCTATCAATGCTGACATCACGACCCGTGGCTACCTCTATACGCTTGCTTCTCATAGCAATATCCAGGGTATTGATGGCGAACTGTCCAGACTCCGGATATTTGATATTAATGAGTTCATTCAGCTTTTCAAAAACATCCAGGTAACCGTGCGGCAATGTCCGGATGGATTCATCAACAATTTCAAGCCCCGGTTTCACCACCACAATGTCAGTGGTTCGACCGCCTATATCAACCAGACCCACATCACCTGTGGGCATGTCCGGCATCGGGTTGCCCTGAAAATCAAAATTCAGGTCGATCCATCCGGCCAGCCCTTCCGGTATCGTCACCTGATGATCCAGTCGTGGCAGTTGAGTGCCATCCATAAGAGTTACCGCTGTCTGAATGCTGTTGCGCTTGGCTTTCTTGCTGGCCTCGTTCTTCAGGTAATAATCCGCCAGAGGAATTGACGTGCTGATCTGCACCTCATCATTGGTTATACCGGCTTCTCTGAGAGCATGATGGATCAGCACCGTGTTCATGTCTGAGTAGGGGTAGGTATCAAGGCGGGTATCCTGTGCCTTGGTTGAGCTTTCCACGATGGACCATTGCTGACCCTCGCACAGATAGCTGGGGGCCTTGCTGCCGTCCAGTCGGGTGGTGGATTTACCACGAACAATGATGGAGGGCACACAGGTCTGGAGAAGATTTCTATTATTGTCAAATGCGACAACTTTTGCATACGCACAGCCTGCATCTAAAGACACTTTTCTCATTTTCCTAATTCCATATAGATTTAAAAGGATTTTTTCTGCTGGTTCGGCTATTTAATTCTATATACGGCTACATTGTCAACCAAAAGGTATAAACAGTCTTTCTTTATATCCATATATAGACAAACCCGCTACAACCACTGACAAACGGGCAACTTAGAATAAAATCACAGTCAGCCATCCATGAGACCCCCTGTTATGACCAAAAAAGACCTGACCATGTGGGTTCCGGTGATACTGTTCATCATCAATATTGCCATCGTGACCCCGTCCGCCTGGATACTGCTGAGACAGATCGGGCGGATCGACAACCACGACACAGATATCAGAAATCTGAGTGACAGACTGTTAACTGAGTTTGCTACCCAGGAGGATCTGTCCGTGCTCAAATCCAAAGTCACCCAGCTGGACAACCGGCTGTATAACATAAGGCAACCATGACCATGACGACTGTTGGAAAACTCTTTCGCAAATGCATCACCCGCGCCCTGGTTGAATACGAGCTGCCCCGATCCGAATCAGCCATTCGTCTGTTGTGCATGATCGCCGCTCATGAATCCGGTGGGTTTAAATACTGCCGTCAGATCAGCGGCCCGGCCATCGGACTGCTGCAAATGGAGCCAGCGACGTTTGATGACGTCAGCGATTATGCCCGCAAAAAAGGGTATTGCCTGATGCAGTTGCCCACGAAACCCGAAGAAATGATTTTTGATACTCAGTTTGCCATCGCCATGGCCAGGATCTTTTTTTTACGCAAACCGGAACTGTTGCCCTATGAGGACGACCTGATGGGTTTGGCCCAGTACGCCAAAAAATACTGGAATACGTCGGAAGGGAAAGCGACACCGGAAGTGTACCTTAGTGCCTATCAGAAGTATTTCACCCATAACAAAAACTGACTAACCGGCAGATAGATTGTACTGAAAATCAGACAGAAATGCTCTGCAGCCCAGTAAAGTCCACTGGTGCGCCAAATTTGTCGGGGGGGTACGCCAAATATGTCCACCTAAGAAAAAAAAGATTAATAAAACAACAGTATCGAATTGCAGAGCAATCCTGGACGGGTCCCCATTGAAGTGTCCGACCATGGCGGTAATTCGTCATGATCTGAGATCACAAGCGGGCTAATCAGCTCAAAAGCAGTGTCAGGACTGACACCGTGCCTGTCGGATAAGCAAGGAGGGAAACATAACAAAAAAAATATAAGTTTCGCGGGGCGTTATATGGCGATAGACTGTTTTGTTATGTCCATGAACGAACAAGCCCCCGAATGGGGGCGTCTCGTAATTACAATTTACTTGATCTCAGATAGAGATTTAGGTAGGATGTTTTTTAGCAGGCGTTTTGACTGTGTCCAGCAGGCAAAACAAGTTTCGAACTGGGTCTCCAGACCTTTCAAAACATGCTCGAAAGCACAGGGTTATTATCGCCCATAGATGGTGGATAGACAACCTTTTATAAGCTTTAGAGCATGAGGAAGATAAGACTTATGCTTTCAAATATTAAAACCGCCGACAGATCAATCACTTATCAAAGCGTCTTTCGGATCTGTCACAAAGAAAACTACACCGCCATTGGCAACAATACCCTGCAGAACATTCACCTGTCCGACTTTGCCTTTCGTCTGCACCTGCACATGTTGCGCCAGAAGAAAAACTACCGATTTTATCAGTCACAGCTGGCGGCGAACTTCAAAAAATCCAGACGCACCATACAGCGAGCCCTGACGGAACTGTCCCAGGCCGGTCTGGTTCGCTATAACATTACCGGATTCAATGAGGGTTATTATCAGGTATTCGAAACATCATGGAAGGAGACTGTGCCCGGTGACTACACCGGAGTGAATCCGAATCTTCCAGAGCTGAATCTTCCAGAGCCGAATCTTCCAGAGCTGAATCTTCCAGAGCCGAATCTTCCAGAGCTGAATCTTCCAGAGCTGAATCTTCCAGAGCCGGATCTTCCAGAGCTGAATCTTCCAGAGCCGGATACCAACACCAGTGCAGAATCTCAGAAGGCAGAAGAACCGCAACAGCCTACGGTATCCGCTAACGAAGAAAACACCCGTAATCCTGAAGAACCCCTGTTTACCCAGGAAGAGTTTTCAGAATTTTTTGCTCTGGCACTGTCCCAGATAGCGCGTATTCACACCATGACAGATGATGATCGGTTAATTCTGCAGAACATCTACAGCGATTACATGGGAAGCCTGACGGTTTATCCGAGACTGTCTAAAATAATCTCCTGGCTTGTCAATGGGCTTGAAGACTGGAAAGAGAACAAGCGACTGAGATCAATAAGACGAAAGGCCCGGGAAGAAAAAACCGCAGCCATCGCCCGACGCGATCTGCATCAGGCCAATATGATCCTTAAGGATATTATTGATGATAAGGTCAATCACGACCCAATGAACAGGGACTGGGACTGCTGAGTAAATCATTTCGGTAACTGAGGACTAGTATGATAACAGACTATAAATACTCTATTGGGGAAGTGCTGTATCACAAAGACTGCTCACCACAATACCAACAAGAAAAACCCTTCACTGTTCGCAGGCGCAGAGTAGTATTAGAAGAAGTCAATGGCGAAGATGGAACCATCACGTTCAGGAAAATCCAGTATTCATCTGAATTAAAAAATGACAGCTGGTTCCTTGAGAACAGCTTAATACCAAGCATAGATCAAGCAACATAACCCTTGAGTTAAGCCTCTGCCGAAGGCAGTCGGATTGAACGATTTGTTATATTGCGTGAACTGAGGAACTAGAAGAATGGACAACAAAATCACACTCCCGTGCGACGTAAGCGAAGTTTCAGACGGCTACTACACATTTTCCGAACTGTAGGATCACCGCTGTTTGCTTTGGGTTAATGTATTGCAGGCACCGAAGCGAACGAATTGGAACCCCTTGTTAGTTGGCGTTTGGCACGGAGTTAAGAGCATGGATAACAAGAAACTTAGATATTTTATATTTTTTTACTCTATCAGAAACAACACGTATGTCGCTGTTGGGAATCTACATTTAAGGGGCTTCGATCATTTCCCCAATAACAAACGTATTTGTGAAGAAATGGCTAAAGACCAAACAAAGTTCTCAGAAAAAGACGTTGTAATAACTGGCTGGGAAGAAATGACCGAGGAAGACTTTGATAGTTTTACAGGGGAAAATTCAGGCATATAACCCTGAACTCAAAGGCGGTGCGTCAACAGCGTCCTTTGGAAATTATTGTTATACGCCGGTTGGCAGTGAACTACCCTGAATGTATTTAGATTTTCTATCTTTTCTCTCTATATATTCTCTGCGGTCTTGTTCTCTTGAGTAGAGCTTATATTGCTTTTTGTCATAGCCGCTACCTCCGCAGCTATTGCAGGTTTCCCAGACAGTATGGCTGGAACTACCGTAACCGTAGGTATATGGGAAATAACTATCTCCCTCACATTCAAAACAAGGCTCTACTGTTGTACCGTCGTTAAGTTTCAAACCTGGTCGGCTATACATGATATAAACCCTAAATGTAGAACAAAGTAAGTTTAGTGATCTATAACTGGAATAGTCCCAGTATTTTCAGTTTTTTCAAGTAACCATTATAAAAGCCCATCCGT
>JAAHTH010001348.1_pt1 | contig 21801 bp, 11 predicted proteins | sample 6116091 | NCBI WGS metagenome assembly JAAHTH01 (sample SAMN13939990, study PRJNA603662) | sponge metagenome | isolation source: marine sponge | host: Mycale hentscheli | place: New Zealand | collected 2006 | reverse complement strand
CGCTGTACAGGAAGAAGCCGCTGTGCAGGAAGAAGCCGCTGTGCAGGAAGAAGCCGCTGTGCAGGAAGAAGCCGCTGTGCAGGAAGAAGCCGCCAACGGCTTTCAAGCCATGCCTTTACACGAAAGCGTTCAACGTGCGATTGACGTCGCAGGGTATACAACCCCCACGCCGGTCCAAGCACAGATCATTCCTTACATGCTAGAGGAACGCGACGTACTGGCTCAGTCACAAACAGGAACGGGGAAGACAGCTGCCTTTGCTTTACCGATTCTGAGCCGCCTGAATCCCAAGCAGCGGAAGCCGCAGGTATTGGTTCTTGCGCCCACCCGCGAGCTCGCCATCCAAGTGTCGGACTCATTCAACAAGTATGGAATGTTTCTGGAAAACCTGAATATTGCCACCATTTACGGCGGTCAATCCTACGACCCTCAACTACGGCAATTGCGGCGTGGCGTGCAGGTCGTCGTGGGTACTCCTGGACGAGTGATCGACCACATCAAACGTGGGACCCTCGACATCAGCCAGCTTCAGTGCCTGGTATTGGACGAAGCCGATGAGATGCTGAACATGGGCTTCCTGGAGGACGTTCAATTCGTTCTTAAACAAACGCCTCAGGAGCGTCAAATCGCATTATTCTCGGCAACTCTCCCCGAGCAAATCCGCACGATTGCGCAGGATTACCTGAACGACCCGGCCAAAATCACCGTCAAGAAGAAAACGATGACGGCTGATTCGATCCATCAGCGGGCCTTGTTTGTAGCCCCTCGTGATAAGGTGTACGCATTGTGTCGGATTCTTGAGGCCGAAGAGACCGATGGTGTGATTGTGTTTACAAAGACCAAGGCAGCAACTCTGCAAGTTTCAGAGCACTTACAGCGGGCAGGCCTATCAGCGACTGCGTTGAACGGCGACATGCCTCAAAATGCCCGCGAACGAACCGTCGAACAGTTCAAATCCGGAAGGCTTAATGTTCTGGTAGCAACCGACGTCGCCGCAAGAGGTCTCGATGTCAGTCGTGTCAGCCATGTTTTCAACTTTGACCTTCCGCATGACACAGAATCTTATATCCATCGTGTGGGACGCACCGGCAGAGCGGGCAGAAGAGGTGAAGCGATCATTTTCCTAAGCAATGCACAGCGAGGAAAATTACGTACCATCGAACGAGCGACAAAGCAAAAAATTGACATTGTGCAGTTACCAACGACAGATGACATCAATCAGCTTCGAATCAAACGATTCATGCAGACGATCACCGACACCACGGCAAGTCAGGATCTCACGATGTTCAAAGACCTGATCAATCTGTACGCAGAGGAATCAGGAAAACCAATGGAACTGATTGCTGCAGCATTGGCACACATCAATCAACAGGGCAGGCCATTTCTGGCGAAGGATCGCCCCCAAAGATCATCGCGTGAGGATCGAAAAAAGAATCGCTCGGATCGTGAACATCGCGATGGCTCCGGTGAGTCTGGTGGACGCCGACGTAAAGAAATGAAACGAAAACCACGTCAAGTTGGCCCCCCTCAAGCTGGCATGGAAAGATACCGAATTGAAGTAGGGAAACGGGATGGCGTACGACCGGGCAACATTGTTGGTGCAGTCGCCAACGAAGCTGGCATCGATGGTGATTTCATTGGCCCAATCCAAATTCATGACTTCCATAGCACTGTTGACCTTCCTGAAGGAATGCCACGTGGTGTCTACCAAACCTTGAAGAAGACCCGGGTTGCTGGAAAACAGATGCACATCGCTCGTGATGGTGAACGCTCAGAAGATGGCTCTGATACTGGCGACAGGCGAAACCACAAGCCCCGATCCGGCAAGCCACGACACAAAAACAGTGCAGAATCAGGATTCCCGAATAAAAAGAAAAACAAGACCAAGCAAGGCGGCAAACGCAAGAAACGCAAGACACCGAATTCCTGAATCAGGACTGACAACGGTCGGAGGTCACCTACATTGTGATCACTCACAGTGACAGGCAAAGTGATTCAAAACACAGTTGAAACAGGGGCTGAATCACTGGCAACCCTCAGCAGCGACGAGGTGACTTCCGCGTTCACCTAAACGAGTTCCGGGACTGATACCCCCTCGGACATCAGCACATGCGGCCGACCGGTCTGATCATGAATGATGGCCTGTGGATTGATCCCAAGCTTTCGATACAAAGTCGCAATCACGTCGCAGAATGCAACCGGCCGTTCCGTCACATTTCCCGCCTCCCGGTCAGTCTTTCCAAGAACTAAACCTCCCGGCATGCCCCCCCCTGCCATGAGTCCCATCGAAACACTGGGCCAGTGATCACGCCCGCCTTTTGAATTCACCTTCGGCGTTCGCCCAAACTCTCCCCAAGCCAGCACAATGGTGTCGTTCAGCATGCCTCGTGACTCAAGGTCGGTTACTAATGCATGGAAACCATGGTCAAACAGCGGACCAAGATTCCGCATCCGATTGTTGTTGTCAGAGTGTGTATCAAAATCACTTAATGAGACACTAACAACACGCACGCCAGCTTCGATCAAACGCCTAGCCAGCATGAACTTCAAGAGCGAGTCAGGACCTTCGCTGGTGTAAAACTGAGTACCACCCAGAGCCACTTTGGGCGTGTAGTGTTCCACCACACTCAAATCCTCAGAGCCGATGTCCATCGCCCGAGCAAACGCACCAGACGTTAACACCTTATAAGCTTGCTGATGGAATTGATCCATGGCATCCATTGAACCAGATATATCCAAATCACGCTTGAAACGATCGACACTCTTGAGCAGCTCCAAACGATCATCCAAGCGGTTCACTGACAAATCATGGATGAGACTGAGTTCTGTTTTGTGATCATTCCCCAGTCGCTTTAATTCACCCTTCATTCCGGTTTCAAGCTCACGTTTCCAGTTATCAGATATATCCGGCCGAAACGGTTTACAGCTGGTCCCAAGAAAACCTGGGCGAGCACTATTGCGAACCAATGGTCGCCCCTGCATCAAGTCGATGAAGTTCGGCACTTCATCATCCGGCTTTCCCAAGAGATGCTTAACCACACACCCCAACGCGGGACGTCCTCCCACGGACTTGAGAACCTTTTCACGATACCCTGACTGGCACTGAAAGGCATGATGTTTTCCGTCCGATCCCACCAGAGAACGGAGGAAAACCAGCTGATTGGCAATCTTCGCACATTGCGGCATCAGTTCTGTCAAATGCACACCAGGAACAGCGGTGCTGATCGGACTGAACGGGCTCCGCAATTCATTAGGAGCAAATGGCTTCGGGTCAATCAGGTCCATCTGCGGCGGCCCGCCATCAAGATGGATCACGATCAACGACTTCTTTCCTGCACCCGATCCAACACCAGCAGATGATTCTTGAGCAAGAATTTCAGGCAAACTTAGACCAGCGATTCCAGCCGATCCCGCCGTCAGGAAACCCCTCCGAGATACACCAGAGCAGTTAGCAAAGGCTTGACCTAGATTCAAACGAATCATCTCACGCAGCTCCAAAGGGGTTTACGCTGAGTCGCATCTGTAGCTGTTCCCGATATACGGTGTACTCACGGCCTAGTCGTGAACAAAAGCCACCGCGACCGACAATATTGTGCAACGAAGCACGCATCCGTTGTTCTCAACATCCTCAATCTGACTCTTGATTCTTCATCATCCGCTGCACAAAACGTTCGTGCAACACTAACTCACGAATCACCGTTCTCAGTGGAAAATCGTTTTCCCCAGCCGCTGCAACGATCTCGTCCACCGCCACGGCATCGGCCGGGCCCAGATCACGCGAGAGGGCAAAACGAAACAGGTGAGCCGCAAACGCATTCGCAAAGCGCCGCTGCTCTTGATGCAACAACTCCTTGAGACGCACCACATCGTCGAAAGCGTACTTTGTCATCAGCGTCCCCGCAGCATCAACACGTCGCCCATTGGAATACTTGTCGCGCCAACGTCCGGTGATATCGAAGTTTTCAAGTGCAAACCCGAGTGGATCAAGACGTGCGTGGCAACTGGCACAAGCTGGGTTCTCGCGATGCACCGCAAATTTTTCACGGATAGTCAGGCTATTATCAGTCTGTTCTTCATTGAGTGGTGGGACATCATTTGGAGGCGGCGCAGGTGGATCGTTGAAAATGACCTCAATGACCCAAGCTCCTCGAGCGATGGGATGCGTACGTTTCGGCCCTGAAGTCATGCTCATCATCGCCGCGTTGGTGACCACACCGCCATACCGAGGATCGTCAATTTCAACTCGCTCGAACACACGTGATCGCAACATACGTTTGACCCGCTCATCAAATTCACGATTCAAATCCTGCTGCCGTTTACCGGGATCAATCGGCCCGGGTACTTTCTCTAAAGCCAATTCATTCGTTTGGATATCTTCTGTCAGACGATCAATCTGCTGCTTCTGTACATCACTCATTGCAACGCGGATATCCTGATCAGAAACGAACAGGTTGTTACCGCTGAATGCCGCTCGAACTTCCTCTGGCTTCAATTCACGGTCATAAAGGCGAGCCTGATCGATACTAATGGAAAGATATCTGTTTCCACCAGCCGGCAAATGTCGCAAACCAAAAAGGACCGACGATTTCTCCTTTGGAAAAGTAGCCACGCCCTTATTGAAGGATCCACCATACGGCTCACCGTTGCGATAAAGCTGCGTGTTTCCATCTTCTTGATACACCATCACAAGATGCAACAATTCTTCAGTCTCAGTCTCTTCAGTTGACTCTGGAAAGTCATCGGTGCGACTAAAGCCATTACTCCCCGAGATCCAATGCCTGCGTTTACGCTCACCCAGAACGATCGTATCAAAGAAGTCACCCGGCCCCTGAATCCCCATCACGCCCCCACCCTGTTGATTGACATCATGCAGACGGAACGCAACCTCGAGACTCTTCGTTTTCAAATCGATTGGTAAAGCAGGACTTTGCAGATAAGCGCGATCCAGCACCACCAAACCATCCTCAAATCGCACTTCACCGTGCGGCGTCAAATCGAGATCATTGACGGAACTCTTCAAGTTTCCATCAAACTCCCAAGCTGCATACGGCTTCAGATCAAGCGGTGGCTGGGAATCCAGATCCTGACGCCGCTGCTTAAGTAGGCTCTCACGCAAAGGAGCCACCAAAGCCTCTTTCTGTTTCTGCAAATCAAGAACCTGTGCGGCAAGTTCATGGCGCCGCTGTTCATTCTTCCTGTTGAAGTCATCCAATTCCTCCCGATTCAATCGGGGAGCCTTCAGATCTGAGGTGTACCAGAAATCCAGAAATTCGCTGCGGTACGCCGAGTCAGGCACCAATAAGTCGACCAACGGTCGATTTTCAAGGAATACCATATCGAACAGCAACAACGGCTCCAGCAACATCTGCAGGCTCGCTGGATTCTGTTGATCGAGACTAAACAGGCGGTATTGCCGAGGATCTGGTGTTGCCGCCAGTATATTTTCAAGTTGCAGCCACTGTGCAGGAAAGGAATCCAGAAAACGCTCTATCTTGGGATCAGACATCATCCGATCCACAACATTTGCGAGAACTTCTGGGCGCGTAAGCTGCCCCTTCTCAGCCAGCGTCAACAATGCGTCGTCAGGACCACTTCCCCATAAAAAGAAAGAGAGCCGGGACGCCAATTCAAGGTCTGCATCAGACAACTGGCCAGCATCGGCCCGATAAAGAAAGAGTGGCGATGACAATGCTGCAGCCGCAACCTTCTTCATGCTTTGAGTGAATGACAAACCTGATTCGATATTTGCCATCGTGTAATCCCGATAACGCGTCAACGTCGCGTCCTCGACGGGACCACGGAATGCAATCCTCAGAAAGTCCTGCAAACGTTTCTGAACCTCCCATTCCAGATCTCCTCCGTCTTCCGGAGCCGCAAAAAAATCATTCCAGATACCGACCGTCTTCTCATTGAAATCCGGGCTGTCAGTGATGGAAACACTTAACCGCAAGAACGCATCCAGCAAAAGTGGTGAAAGCGTTAGCTGGTTAGCTTGATTGTCAAATCCATGGGAAGCACGCAGATCTTTTGGGAATGAATTCACAGATGCCATTCCGCCGGACTCATCGAGCGACTTGCTGCTGACATGCACCTTGGCCGGCATCACCCGCCTGCCAATCGCTACATAATTCTGGTCGCGAGTCATCAGCTTCTCAGGCAGATGAAAAACATCCATCTTCAAGCCAAACAAATCCTTCACTGCATAGTTGTATTGAAAGCGATTCAACCGCCGCATTGGAACTTCTGGATCCGGGGCGGCAGTTGTAGCTTCACGCAACAGAGCTTTCAAGGCGACCACTGTTTTTTGACGGACAGAGTCTTCCAATTTCGGCTCGTCCTGAGGCGGCATATCATACGAGTCAAGCGCATTGAGCATTGCCAAAATCATCTGCGGCCTGTCGATCAAATCTGCACGATTACCGACCACTGCAAAATCCATCTTACCGTTGGCATCGCTTCCCTCATGGCAATGCACACAGTGATCTGCGATCAAAGGTTGAATCGATTTTTCGAACTGTCCAGCCAAGGCGGAACAGGGTTCCGGCAACGTTGCAAAGGTCAGCACCAACAGTGTCAAACCAAAACGAAACAACGGCTCAATGTAACGTGACATTTCCAAACCAGCTTTCATGTTTCTGAAGCTCACGTCCACAAATCGGAAATAACACCGGTACTGTCCGCAAACTGTTCAATTTCCAAGCCCATCAGGTTTGCGATCGTGAGCCACATATTTGAGTTCAAAGTACCACTTGGCGACCGAATGAATCGTCCTTGCTTGATCTGGCCCTGCGACTTACCGGCCACAATCAATGGCAGATCGTAATACTGGTGTGTCGCACCGTCTCCCAAACCTGCACCATAGGTGACGACAGAATTGTCCAACAAGCTGGTACCGTCGGTATCTTTGAGTGCTTTCATTCTGGATAGCAGATATGCGTACTGCTGCATGTGAAAGATGTCGATCTTCTGCAATTCCTTGTAGCCATCACCCTTTTGATTGTGCGTCATGTTGTGATGTTGAACGGGACCAGAGAACACTCCCTCATACAACAGCGATGCGTCCCACCTCTCTGGCCCAACCATGAAGGTACAGACATTGGTAATGCCCATCTGCAATGCCAGCAACATCAAGTCAGCTTGAAGCCGGATGTACTCACCACGAGGCAGAACTTCGTCTTTAGGGATTTCGATATCAGCGTCCGCAATCAACTTTTGCATTTTCTTGATACGGACTTCAATATCCCGAATCATTTCCATGAATTCATCCATCATCTCGCGATCACGCTGACCGAGTTTTCTGGAAAGCGACTTGGCATCAGCAAGGACAAGTTCAGTCACATCCATCATGTGCTGTCGATATCCGTCAGCCATGAACGATCGGTCGTAAAGCTTCTTGGGGTCTTTGATGGACGGTGCAATTTTGTCCGGCCCTTACCAGGAAATATTATCGAAGTAGATGGATTCCTTACCTGCTTTGAATCCATTGCAACTGATTTCAAGTGTTCGGAACGCGGTATTTCGTCCAACATGATCCCCGATGACCTGATCAAGGCTGCGTCCGTTGGGATGCTGGATCCCTGCAGCGGCCGCTTGCTCAGGTGAAAGGCTGGTCAGGTAGCACGAAGCCCCCTGAGCATGAACGTCCTGCCCATTTTTAAAAGTTCGATCCAAACCCGTGATCAACGTAACATCACTCAGATGCTCTGCCAGTGGCTGCATCGTGGATGTCAACTCAAGGGGATAAATACCAGGCTCATTCTTCTTACGACGTTCATTCTTGGTTTTGTCTGCATTGAAACCACCCACAAAGCCCGGCAGTTCAGCCTCTTCCTCGCCTGGAAAAAAACAGCGCCGCACAAGCCCATTGGGCACATACATGATGACCAACTTCTTACTGGGTTTGCTGGGATCACCAAACAAACCACCCGCGGATACTTGGTCTTCACCACTCACAAGTGAGGGCAGAAAAGGCAAGGTAAGGACCGCACTTTTTGCCTTGAGAAATTTCCTTCTCGTGAAATTCATGATTCCCTCAACTCAATGTCAAAAACACGGCAAACCTCAAGCGGCTCGACATGAAAACCGAAACCAGCCTTGTTTGGTAACGAATCATTTCGCTATTCGCTGGGACAACATTTTACGCCATACCAGTTACCAGAAACGAATTTATTTTACCCGATAGATCGGGCTCTGCCACAACAGAAGAGTTGATTCCCCGCTTCGGCACCCAAGAAATTCACTGCCGACGCACTGGCCTCACCTTCAAGTCTTCGGAATGGGCGTAGCACTTACGACAAAAACGCGTCAAGCACGGTAACCAACGTGCATCTGCACTTAATCACAGGTAAGCAAAACCCAGTGACAAACAGCACCATAGAATTGTCATTTATGGATCACTTTAGAGCTCAATGCAGGCCCAAACACCCACGGTTTGACTTCGTTCCCGTACTCATACTGGTATTTAATTATACTTTCTTCCACTTCTGGATCAGACGCTGAAATCGGGCACCCGGTGTCACGATCTGGCAAAATATACCCTGCGATCTAACGTCGTTCGCTGGAGAATTGTTGCGGTTAACGTGACCCACGACTCAGCCGATCATGCACTTCCATGAACCCAGGAAACTTTGCGATGAACAGATCTTATTTCTGGATATTTCTGCTGATTCACCTGGCAGGGAAACATTCAGCAGGTGCGCACAACACCTATTTTCTTCCCGGTGATGCCTTCTTTCACACCGTACTCACAGAGGAAACCCTCAACCACATCGAGGAAGAGAAAAATCCGATTTTCAACTATAGCCGACCCGAGTTCTTGGACAATTCACTTTGTGGATATGCCGGTTTTTCAAAACTCGAGTTTCGCAACATGCCTATAGAGTTAAAGCAACGACTCCGGCAAGTTTATGACGAACTCCGAGAAGACGTTCCCAAACGCATCGAGATCAGAGACGAGATCATTTACAAGCAAGGTGAGTTTGGCGACATCGCTGTCAAAACAGGCAATCAGCTCACACGGGAAGTCAATGGTTTCAGTGTTTTTGTCGTCAATGACACGTTTCTTTCTACACGGTTCGTCCTCGGACTCAAATACAACGAGGATTGGGGCGAGCAAGTGACTGCATTTGGGCATGATCGCAACCATATACATCTTGAATCATTCATTCAGACTCCTGAAGCGATTGCCGAGGACTGGCGAGACAGCAAACTCGTCGCGCCACTTTCAACTGAATGCCCAGTCGTCAGCAACAAGAACATCAGTGTACCAGTGCTTGCTTCACCAAGTTGCAAGTTCATGGTTCTGAAACATCCCGATGTCCAAGAACTCGCGGATGCGGATAAAAACAATTCCATGTATGAAATTTCAACAGCAGGCGTAACTCGCTATATCAAGAAAGGGAAACACTGGGTTCGCCAAAAGCCTCGACGCCTAAGATGAGGCCAACAACTCAGGCAGTGGGCCCGTCTGATCCTTCTCTTTTCCGATCGCAAAATCGGGCTGACCGAAATGATCCACTGGCGCATCAGCGACATGGCATAGTGTCGTTAACCAATTACCAATCGTGTGATGGTGATCTGCTTTTCCATACGCCGGATAAGCGAGATAACGCCCCTCCGATTTAAGCCGTCCCCCCATATTTCCAACCACCACCATCGGCCATTCAGTCGCGGTTGAATGGTGTTTATCAGAGTTATCGCTCACATAAACGATTACAGTATTGTCAAGCATCGTGCCATCCTCCTCCGGAACAGCATCAAGCTTGCGTGCGACTTCTGAAATCAGATTGAAGTGGAATTTACGAATCAAGTTGCGACATTCCTGTGATGACATGCTTCCACTGCTCGCACCATGTCCAACGGAATGCACCTTGGGTGTAATGCCCAAGCCCTGATACGAAGAATTTAAATCACACGTGTGGATCGTCACCACGTTGGTGATACCTGTGATCAGCGCTGAGGTGGCCATGTCAAAATGAGCCTCCAAATGATCTGTGCTGAACTTCGACGTGTACTTGTCACTTACCTCAGGCGCATGCCGCTTCAAAACGCCCTGCATCCCTACCAACTTTAGCCTTCGGTCACGCAATGCTTCAAAACCACCAAGATAGTGATCCAGTTTTTCTCGCCCCTGCTGCGGCAGTTGCTTCTGCAGTTTGCGAATGTCCGCTGACATCGTGTCCAACACATTTCCGGTTCGCAAATAATTTCGCTTGATGTCTCCGCCTGCAGCAATACTGCCATACAGATTCTGAAAAGCCAATTCCGGATTGCACTGGAAAGGTAGCTGTCGATTTTTACCCAAGGCGCTGATTGACGGGTACGCAGTGCCCTGACTTCCGTCACCCATTTTCAATCCCACATGATTAAAAACCGAAGGCAGTTGCTGAGAAAGGTATCCATCGATCGTTGCATCCGCTGGTTGGCTATGTGCACCAGCCTTGTAGGCTCCCAGAGCACCATAGTGCGATGAGTGTCCCGGATTGCACATCCGCCCGCTGAGCCCCTGCAAGATTGTCAACCGATTTCGAAAGGGCTCCAAAGACTCCATTCCCTCAGCCAGTTTCCGATCGGCGAGCGATTGATCAACGATACGGTCACCACCATGCTGAAGTCCCTCTGGATTGATAAATTCTGCCTGCAATCCACTCGACTTCACAACAAACAAAAACCTCTTTGGCTTTTGGTCTTTTTGAACGACTTCCTCACTAAGTGCATAGCGATTCAAGAATGGAACAAGAGCAAGGCCACTCGCCCCGAGAGTTACGCTTTGAAGAATGCTTCTGCGGGATTTCATACTTCGGACCAATGTTGATTTCTCTTTGAATGACTACTTAAAGATAACGCAACCGGGCAACTTCCGCTGCAACTGTTCAATTCCAGCCGAGCTCAAGTGGGGACAATTTTCAAGCGCAAGGTACGTAAGTGACGAAAGTGACTCCAAGCACAGAAGCCCATCGTCCGTGATCCTCCGGCAGCCGGACAAGGTCAACTCTTCCAATTGCTTCATCCCCGTCAGTGACTGCAATCCTTTGTCCGTGATTTGACTACAGTTATCGAGATACAGGTAACGCATCTGGAGGTGATTTTGCAAATGAGACAAACCAGAGTCGTTGATCTGAGCACAGTCAGCCAAATTTAGCCGTATCAACGCAGCTACATTTTCGAAAGCGCAAAGTCCTTCACCAGTGATCTGCGAACAATGCCAGAGATCGATGTCACGAAGCATTTTCAATGCGGACAAATAGCTCAAACCACGGTCAGAGAAGTGGTCATTATCTGACACGTTCAGCTTCACGATGCCCGTATTCTCAGCAAGAGCTTCAAGACTCTTGTCTGACAAGGCCCGAATGGAACCAAGGTTTAAAGATTCAAGATTTGGCAGGTTTTGTAACGATGCAATCCCCACGTCAGTCAGTACGAGGCACTGAAACAGGTTCAATGACCTCAATGCCTGTTTTTTCGGCAACCTCAACAATGTCTCGTCTGACAGCCGCTTGGATTCATGCAAGTCGAGGTCACGAATGCCGCCAGGCAACTGCAATGTCTTGCCCTCGTGCCACCAACAAAATGCGAGGCTCAGTGTTCGCAACTTTTTTAGTTTGCTGAAAACAGCGTTGAATCCATCATCCGTAATCCGATGGAGTCCATACATATCAAGACTTCGCAAATCAGTAAGCCGTGCCAGGTGCCTTACCCCTTGATCGGTAATAGTATCTTGGCCATCCAGATCAAGCGATTGCAAGGACAGCAAGTCCTTGATCTGTTTCATGCCATCGTCTCCGAACTGACCACGATTACATGACAAATCCAAATGCACCAGTCCACGCAATTCATTCAAACCTTTACCGCGAAAAGAGCTATTCCGTGCAAGGCTCAGCGATGCAAGAAGAGGAAGCTCAGCTAGCGGTGCCACATCATTCGCCCACCCGACTTGCTCAGCAGAGAATTGCTCAAGGGACTTCATCTGTCGCAAAGTATCAAACACATTGGGGGTCAACCGTCGACAGGAAGACAAGTTCAAGGATTTCAACTGAGAGAGCGTCAACAGATGCGCAACTCCACTGTCGGTGAGATTGCCACAACCGGTCAGATCCAAGCTCGTCAGCCCACTGATCGCGGCGACCTGCTTCAAATCATCATCACGAACGTTCGTCCTATTTTCCTGCAACCAGGACTGCACCGTGTCCAACGTCAATTCTTCGGCACGAGCAAAACCAGACACACACACAGCACCAACCAGCAAGAGTAGTGCCAGATGTTTCAACAGTGAACGGTCGTAGCGAGGCAGTGGTGACATCACTTTCGATACAAAAACGAATCTGAGGTTAAAAGAGCGACAAGCGTTTCTTTAAAACTTCCGCCACTCTCGACATAGGCCATGTCCATTGCAATGAGAGTTTTTGAATCGCGCAACGACTCATTTCGCCCCATCCAGAACCGGAACATGTGCCGCAAGAAGGACTGCCTTACCTTGGGTGCCTTGGCCAGAGCTTCCATCATCTCTCGTACATTTGACACTTCGCCGCTGAACTGGTCGCCACCGTTGAAATGAACTGCTCCGCTGGTATCAACTGGCTTTCCCTTTTCCAATTCACGGAACCTTCCCACGTGGTTATACGCCTCGAACGGCATGCCCAGGGGGTTCATTTTGCGATGGCATCGCCAGCAATATTCGTTGCGAACGACGCTGAAACGTTCACGCAGCGTCTTGCTTTCATCATCAGGAATTTGAGCATCAACAGTAATCGGAACATCGATGACTGCCCCAGCCAACAACTTTTCGCGTATCCACTTTCCACGCCGAACCGGATCATTGTCAAAGTTTCCACTGTGCGCGACCAACCAACTCGGTTGCGTGAGAATGCCACAACGTTGTTCGGTGGGAGCAGTGATCGCTACCTTGCCATTCGTCTGGTACTCAAATGGATCCAAGTTGTAGCTCTGGGAGTCATGTTTAGCGACATATTTATCACGACCACCTGCGCGTTTGATCTGATCTTCTGGGTTCGAGCCATTCCAATAGCTGACAAATACTTTGTTGGTCGTTAATAGTTGCTGCAGCACATCGGTATCTTCTTGAAGGATATGCAGAATCAAGGCATCCGTATCGTACATCAGCCTGACAGGTGTATGACTGTGATAATGCTGAAATTCATCCTGCCCTGCAAACTTTTCAACATCCTTGAATACCGTTTGTGCTTTGTGGTAACCAAAGAACTCACGAAAGAACTGCAAGATTCTTGCGTTAGTAACCGAGTCGATATCCGAGTTGTGATTTGGATTCAAATTGCGTGACCGGGCCCCCAGAATTTCCCTGATGACTTTTTCTACATCTTCACGCGTATGCAGTTGGCCTGCATTCATTCGCTCAACAAGCCAGCCATGCTTTGCATGTCGCCGCACCTGCTCCTGAGTGAGTGCATTTTTCACCAAGGGATCACTATTTTTAGTGTACTTTTCGATAGTTTCAAATTCACTGACACCAAAAGCAGGCGTGTTGTGAAACGCGTAATGAATCGCCCCCACCAATTCATGTGGCGACAAGAAACGCCTTCCATCTTCATCAGGCTCGGTCAGACCTGTTTCCATTCGATAGACAAATTCGGGAGAGATGGCGATGTAGATCAGCATCGCCTGCAATGCAGTGGTGTTACCCAATCCTGCATTCTTCTGAAACACCTTATGCCAGTAGTGTTCCACATCCTGCGGGCCAGGTTTGCGACGCAAAAACAGATTGAAGGCTACCTGCAAAGCGTCCCGAAAGTCGGCCTCACTGACCTCCTTCTCAGTCTCCATGATGCGATGAAACGCAACGGGTATCCTGCCTCGTCTTTCATGGCTGATCGTTTCAACGCCTCCCACAAAACTGCCATGATTGTTCCCGTGCCGACTATCTTTATTCTTGACCTCGGTGACAACCGTGACCGGTAATCCCAGCGTCAAAATTTCTGCCATCGACTCTGCATTGGTGAGCAAAGCTTCCAACGATGCCTGATCGGCCATGATTGATGCATAATCAGTGATTCCTGAAGCCCGATGCACATATTCGAAGAACGGATTGGCAAATTTTTCGTTTGCAAAGTAACGTTTCGAAATAGCCTTACCTTTGTGAGGTCCATGCTGAACCCGATGACGTGCGGTCGCCTGATTGCCACCCCCAATTTTGACAGAAATCCAATGCTGTTGACCGTAATGCGGCCCCCACATTTTCTTGTAAATCCCTGGACGCTGCCTCCACAACCGTGCGGAAGTGTAAGGTTTCTCTTTCACCTCACCGCTGAATAAAGTGTCGTGATCGAGCAGGTTTCCATATTCTGGTAAAAGCATCTTGTCAGCCAGACCAAACCCATGCCCGTGCGTTTGTAGCTGGGACTCAACAGCGTCGACGAATCGTTTTCGCTCGACTGCATCAGCCGCATCATTTCCGTCGGGTGGCATTTCCCGGAACAATACCTGCTCCTCGATTTGCCTCCATTGTGCGGCGACGTTGGGGTCGTCCCATTGTTGCGACAACGTATCAAACCTGAGCCCACTTTCTTGAGTTTCCGGACCATGACAATCCGAGCACCATTTACCTAGAAACTGCGACAACCCCTCTTCGGAGACATGCAACGAGTCATCCACTGGCTCGGCAGCGAGTGCCGCGTACGGCCCTGACAATGCAAAGGCAGCGACCCACAGCACAACGCACAGCATAGGGGGCGTGTGACCGTGACAGATTTTTGCATTGGGAATAGGCAGGTAAAGACGCATCATGACCTTCAGGATGATCCGTCAAGGGTCATCTCAATGAGGTGGGCGAATCAGCAGGAGAGTACAACATCTTAATCGACTGGCAGGCGACTTTTACAGACAGACTGACCACAAATAGCCAACCAGAGGCCACTAGCGGTATTCCGCCGGCTTTTTTGGCTCTACACCCAACTTCTCGTAATTGAAACCACTTGCGAGCGGTTTGTATTCGTCGACGTAATCAACACTACTCTGTGGATCGATCTGTTTTTCCATCCCCAGCCCCCAATACACCGCATTGGCAGTCAGTCTGCGCAGTCCAGCACTCTGATAATCCTTGGCACTTCCCATCGTGACATGAAAAACCCGGGCTTTGTTTCCTGCGTTCCCGGTCCACGACTTGGTCCATGCAACGGGCAAAGGAATCTTCTTGGCATTCACTTTATCGTCAGCGTTCCGCCCCATTAGTGGTTGCCCTTCAAGCAACGCGGTGCAATCGTCCCCAAGCGTCTTACCCTCGGGATAGGTTCGATAGACGTCGGAAGGTCCCCACACATCCTCAACACCAACCAGAATCGGGTGATCCTTGTTTTCCTCGATGATCAAGCCACGCGTCGAATCGGCATGCCAGTTTCCGTGATGTCCTCGGAAGGCTCCCCCCAAAACATCATCTCCGAAGCGAACCTTGCGACCAGCCACCTCATACGGAAAATTTTCAAGGAAGCCGTGGTTTGCTGTGCGGATTCCGATCAGCGGTTTTCCTGATTCAAGATAGTCAATCACATGCTTGATCTGGCCATCGGACAACGTCAGCAATCGGCTGAACAGGATCAAGAGATCAGCTTTCTGCAAATGCTCCAATCCCGGAATCCGGTGCTGTACTGTTTTGTCTTCCCAACGAATTTTTTGCGTGGGATCAACTTCGTTTTTGTCATTCACAGCAAACAAAACAGTGCAATCAAACCCATGTCGCTTGGAAAGGATTTTGGCCAACATCGGCATTGACTGCTCGCTTCGGTATTCCTGCTCTGCAGCTATCAACACCACATGCTTGCCTTTTCCCGGGCCGATGCCGCCAGGATAAGTCAACCAGAGCGGACTCTCAGGAACAGGATGTGCTGTAAGCCGATCCGAATATTTTACCGCGAGTCTGCCCCAAAAATCATGCCAATACTCATCGTAGTAATCGAGTGCAGCATTTTCGATATGAACAGGATCAATCACCACCGGCGACTTGGAAGGATCAAAGTCCTTCAAGTGGCCTTCCCCGGCGCGTTCACGTGGCGAAATGAACCGCCACTGATCTTCACCCAGCACTTCATGGCACAGCTGTGCGAGGGGTGGATCATAAGCCTTTAGCTGCTCACGTGTCTTGATGTGATTGTGATCGTGATCCATGGTCCGATTGGTGTCGTACCAACATTGAAATCCCTCGGCCCAATACTCTGCCCGATTCTTGGATGCATAACAATCCTTGGGACCACCGAAAATGATCAACACTTTGTCATCGGCAGTCACCGTTGAGCTTGCAGTGACCGGCTCTCCATTGACCAGAATGTCTCCCCCTTGAAGACAGCACTTGATCAAGACGGGTGATTGGCCAGGAAAGGCTTTGACAAGTGCGTCGAACAGACTGACGGGAGTTGCGCTTTTCACCCTGCGGAATCGCTGAGCAGCACGCCCATCCTTCCAGATGTTATTTTTCTTTGCGAGTTCAAAGCACTCAGTCAAACGATCCTGCAAGGTCGCGTCAAACCCAGCTCCATGAACCACATGACCAAACTCGTGGATCAGGATACTCTCCAATTGCATCCCACCTTCAAATTCCAGAACATCTTCTTCGGCAAAAACAACCGTTGAGCGATTGTTCTTTCTGGTCAGGAAACCCCGGCTTCGCCAATTATAAAAATCAAGTTCCTTGCCGGTCTTATTGGACTTGAACTGTGGCAACTGAGAGGTCAGTTCATCGTGCCCGATAAGAATGCAAAGCACTTTTTTGTCTCGGATCCGCTGCGCGATCACCGGACTGATGCGTTGCATGATCATGCCAAATTGATAGGCAGCTTCAAGATGCGCGAGGTCTGACACCTTCGACGACGTCGCAATCAAAATACCCTCTGCTTCAGTCACTTTCGAATAAAAGCCAGTATCAAGGTCGTACTCAGTTGCCTGAGCCTCCGTGATTGGTCCCACAAGGTATTCAGCATTCGCCACCGTTGCGTGCAGGGACAACCCTGCAATTGCAAAAATCGGAAGAAGGGCCAGGTCCAGCAGGCACAAACGCATGGTTTTCTCGGGATGAAGGCTGGGTCAAATCGGTACAATCAGTCTTCTCATTCTACAAAGTGTCGACTGACGGCAGTAATCATATGCTTGAAATTCTGGCTAGAAAGGCGTGCACGGCCACTCTTTACACAAGATTGGCACGAAACCAAGAAGACGGCGACCACCATTCAATTCCGCTCACCAGATGTGCTGTGCTCAACCCCCATGCATCGTATTCAACCGCAAATGGACGCAACGTGCTGAGCCATGATGCCAAGCGCCCCAATGAAGCCTGCATAATCTGTCAGACCTCAGCCACACAGGCCGCGCGCCTGAGGCAACGCGCAAACGAGCCCTATGCGCTTCAGGCCTAGTACAACAGCATCGTGTTGCGACACGAATGACTGCAAATAACACCATCACTTCGCACAAAACGAGCCATCACAATGTCGATACAGTTTCCTTGCACCGAGTGCGAAAACACGCTGGAAGTCCCAGATGGTAGCGAGGGTCAACAAGCGAGATGCCCTGCATGTTCGGCACTCGTAAATGTGCCTGATACTCAAACACATAATGCTGAGCGGTCAACGGAAACGCATGACTTCATGAACCCGTACGCATCTACCTCAGCGTTAGATCCTCAGGGCACTTCTTCATTTGAACCCGTGGGGGAAATCACGGTTCAACAAATCGATATTGGCTGGACCCTGAAAGCAACTTGGGAGTTATTCAAGGTTCACTTTGGCATCCTGATCGGTATCTTCATGATCATGGTGGCGGCCGGTTTCCTTACATCAATGGGGCTCTTGATCCTCCGATTCGCTGTGCTGGCAATCAATGGGGATATAAACCAACCCGACGCGCTAACCCCGATAATGATTGGTTTTTCCGTCTTTGAAAATATAACGAGCCAACTAGTGAATCTCTGGTTCACAATCGCGTCAATCAGGATCATGCTGCAGATTGCAAGGAACCAACCAGCCGACCTTGCACTTCTGCTGCAATCTGCCCCCTTTATGATTCGGACCTTCCTTGCGACCTTGCTGTTCGGCATCATATTCTTCGTGGGACTAATCCTATTCATCGTTCCAGGCATTTACTTCATGCTGACGTACTGGAACTACACCTACTTCATTGTGGATCGCAACTGTGGCGTCTTGGAAGCATTTCGTTTAGCCAAGACCCATGCAAGTGGAAACCGCCTCTCCATATTTGTCACCGGGCTAATCTTCATAGGCTTGGGCATCCTCGGTGTCTTAGCACTCTGCCTGGGTTGGATCGCAACAACCCCTTTCTGTATGCTTCTGCTTGTAATCACTTACTTAACCATGACGGGGCAACCATTTGTTCAACCCCGCGTTGTAGGGAACATGCAGGCATAAGGTTTGCGAACATGAGATCAGCGAGGTACAGCTCCTGTGATCGATTCACGCAAGACGATTCATCACAGGTGATGTAAATTCAAGACTCACCGCAGAGATTCCTCCAGAGATTTAAGTCTGAGCCCCAAGCTCTACAAACTCAGAAACGAAAGAATCTGCCATCAATCCCTGAATGAATATGCATGAACTATTCACTTGAAATCAAAACGCACATTCACGGCGGCATCGAGTGATAACTTCGGACCAACGGGAGTCAGTGCGCCCGTTTTCTGGTCGATGGCCAGAGCAACCACATTGCCTGTCTTCTGGTTCCCCACCACGAGCCATTCACCATCATTCGTGATTCCAAAACCTCTGGGAATTTCGCCACCACTAGACGTGTTTCCAAGTGAACGTAACGTTTTGGAAGCCACATCGATCGCGAAAGCCGCAATGGAGTTGTGTCCGCGATTCGACACGAACAAAAACTCACCTGAAGGGTGAACCAAACACTCTGCAGTGCTATTTCCCTTTCCCTGAGCCGACTCGGGAATCGTATCTGATACTTCCCCAAGTGTTAATGTTCGCTGCTCACGATCATAGTGCAACAGAGCCACTTGCGATGTCAATTCAAGGTTTGAAAAAGCCAATTCAAAGTCGGGATGAAAACTGAAATGCCTGGGACCTCCACCTGCCGGCAGTTGTAGAAACGCCTGCTTCGAAGGCTTCATTGTCCCTGCTGCCGGGTCAACGTCGTAGAGCAGGATCTGATCCTTACCTAAATCAGCCACGAATGCCTGAGTTCCATCTTGATTGAAGTTGATTGAATGTGCGTGGGGTGCCTCTTGCCTACCTGCATTGACACCACTATTTCCAACATGCTGAATGAAAGAACCAGCTTTCCCAAGTGAGCCGTCTTCCAAAACCGGAAACAGGATACAACTGCCACCGGTGTAATTGGCAACGCCCACGCAACGCCCAGTCGGATCAACGGTCACATGACACGCGGCGCCACCCCGCGTCGAACGCTCGTTCAGCTTTGTCAACGTCCCATCTGCACCAATGGAATACGCAACTATCCCAGTGGAATCGGGACCACTCGCACCGATCTCAGACACTGCATAAAGCAGTGGCCGATTCGGATGCATGGCAACAAAAGATGCATTCTCTAACTCCGCCAGCAGAACTGGTTTTCCCTGAAGACCGGCGCTATCCAGGGCAATTGCATAAATCCCACGACTGCTGGAATCACCTTGCGTGTAAGTTCCAACATAGGCAGTTGCCTGGTTTGAACTGGTAGGCTCAGCAGCGGTTTGAGCCAAAGCGTGTACTGATATCGTTAACAAGAAAGCAAAGACGAAGGATTTCATGGCAAACTCAGGGTGTAAAATGTACTTGTATGCAATAACAACACCTTAACGCATTGTTTCCGTGCCTGCTGTCGGATCACCGCTTTAACCTAGTGAGTCATTACCTGCTTGGAATAGTTTTCCAGTATCCAATCTCCATCTGATTCCTACATGAGACTTCTGCTGCTATTAAAATTTAGAGCCTAAGAACACGGATTGGAAATCGCCCCTTGGGGGACGCAGCCCCCAGCACCGTGCAACTTTATTTTCTTCTGAAGTTTTGGTGATTTGTGATGAACACATGCAACAAGTCTCTGACTCGCCGATTCCTGAATGAATCGTTTCTGAGCGAATCATTGATGCTCGGGATAGCACTCTTTGCGTTATCAACCCGCACCACACAAGCGCAGCAACCTGTCGAGGAACCGCGGTTGCCACCGCCTGCAATGATGATTCTCGAGGACGAGCGTTCCACACCATTGCAGATCTCCGAGGTAAATACTCAAGTCCGCATCAGGGGGCAGATTGCTGAAACCCGGATGACACTGACTTTCTTAAACCCGCAATCACGCAATCTGGCTGGCGATTTGTTCTTTCCGCTTCCCGAGGGAGCAACCATCAGTGGATACGCGTTGGACATCGAGGGTCAAATGGTCGACGGCGTGGTAGTTCCCAAGGACAAAGCACGCCGAATATTCGAAATTGAAACACGCAAGGGAATCGACCCTGGACTGGTTGAATGGGTCAAAGGCAACAACTTCAAAACTCGCGTCTTCCCGATCCCCCCCAACGGCACACGAACCGTGATGGTTCGATATGTCACACCACTGATTCGCGACAGCAAGTCACAAAAACATCAATTACCGCTCAACTTTCGGGACAAAGTGGGAAAGTTCAATCTCAAAATTGAAGTCATCAAACCGCGCGCTCGCCCCAAAGTACAAACAGGAAAAAATCCCAAATTCAGCTTTGATAAATTGGGAGACAACTTTGTTGCCAAAACCACACTGAAAAACCAGTCGATCACAACTGACGTGGTGATTGCTATTCCCGAGGTTCACGGTGACGCCATTCAAGTTGATCGCGATCACGAACAGACCGTCTACTTTTCAACCCGCCTTTCAAAACGGAAAGAGAACCGCGTTGAACAAAGCCAGGCACCGAAGCGGGTTGCATTGTACTGGGATGCTAGCGGATCGATGGGGCGAGTCGACCGGTCTGCTGAAATTTCTGTCATCAAACAGTATTGCAAACGGATTGAAAACGTCAGCATCGAGCTTGTCTTATTTCGCAACCAGATGCAAGACGTCACAAGATTTGAAATCAAAGCGGGAAGAGCCTCCAAGCTGATCTCCACACTCCAAGAGGTCGACTACGACGGCGGGACACAAATAGGTGCTCTACAACCACTCACAAGTGAACCTGATCTGTACATTCTTTGCAGCGATGGACTTTCAAACTTCGGAAAAGAGACTCCGCGGTCTTTCGAGTCTCCTGTTTATGCGATTGGCAGCAGCACAAACACCAACCATGACTTTCTGAGGTTTTTATCGCAACGCAGTGGTGGTGCCTATTTCAACATGAAGACCACAGAAATCCGCAAGATTGTGAACTCCATTGGGCAGGCACCGTTCTCCTACCTTAAAACGGAAATCATCTCTGGCGATATCGATGGGATCTATCCTTCGCTTCCACAGCCGATCTCAGGAAATTTCCTATTGGCAGGGCGCCTGCATTCACCAGAAGCGACCATCCGTGTTCATTATGGCATCCCAGGCGGAGCGAGTTCCCATGAGGATTTTGTGATCCGGGCTGCAGAGGCATCAGACAGCAACCTACTGAGGATCATGTGGGCTCAAAATCAGATCAACGAACTCATGATGGCACCCCAACGGAACGAAGATGCATTGATCGCAGTCGGCAGACAGCACGGGCTTGTCACCCCGGGTACATCCCTCATGGTACTGGAGAACCTTGATCAATATCTGGAATACCAAATCACCACGCCAGTAACGCTTCCTGTTCTCCGCAACGAGTACAACGCCCGTATCGAGGAACAACAGAAGCGCGAGTCCGAATACAGAAAAGACAAA
>JAAHTH010000538.1_pt1 | contig 21804 bp, 18 predicted proteins | sample 6116091 | NCBI WGS metagenome assembly JAAHTH01 (sample SAMN13939990, study PRJNA603662) | sponge metagenome | isolation source: marine sponge | host: Mycale hentscheli | place: New Zealand | collected 2006 | reverse complement strand
TCATTCTTCCTCGGAACTCTAAATAAACTTGATCACCAGCCTTAAATACAAAATCACCTGTATTTAATTTAACTGTCCAAATTGAATATTCTACAGGCCCTCCATTTGCATTTCCTCCATGTTTTTTCCAATAAATACCTTTATTTAAAAGTAAATCATTATAAACTGGGTTTTCATAAAGGATTCTCATTGTATTATTAGCAGTTAATCCAAAATTAGCTGCATTTGGTGAACCAGGATCTCCAGAACCATAAGCCGATGTTGGAGTACCCGTAATAAATTGTAACATTGTACCTTGTCTCCAACCACCACCTTGGTTTATTCTACCTAAAATACTTCCTAATTCATTTCTTTTACCTAAATATTGAATTGCTAAAGTATAATCTTCAAGTTCAAATGGTATATTACTAGTTTGACCATTTCTAACTAATCTAAGTCTATGTTCAGTTTCCATTTCATCACTTCTCGATTCGTAAATGAAACCTGTAACAAAACTAGCTTCAATGTATATTTTTTGTGGGTTTTTTAAATCATTACCTTTTACATTATCAACGGAACTTGTAAATAAAAATCCAAAATCAGTTGATGATGAGGAATAAGGTGTTTGCATTACACCACTACCTGAGGCATTATTATTGGAACCAGATTGTATTTCAAAAGGTGTATTAGCAAAACCTGGGGTTAACTTTTTAAACTGAGTATCAGTGGTTGGTCCATATCCTATTTTATTTAAACCCGTTTTTATATCACCCCCATCAGTATTACTAACACCTTGTCCTAATACTGAAATTGAGTAATTTGTTCTTGCATTTGGGTTACTAGCATTATCATAGAATGATATTGTTCCAGATCCTGATAATGGTATTGAAGTAGCATGAGAATTACTAGAAGTTTGTGTATAGGCAACTGGTTTGAAATATCTACCAATATCATAAACTGTTTTATACCCATTAAGATCTTCAAGTACATTACTACCAGAGTTAACAGATATTTGAACAGTTGATTGTGGTGGATATAATTGACTCATTATTTCATAGCTTAAACCACTTAAACTAGGTGGTAGAGCATTTGATTGTTCATCAATTAAATAGGTAACATTAAGTTGAGTTACATTATTATATAATGGGTAAGGATTAACAATTGATCCAAAATAAGCAAAATATGCAAATCTAACTTCAATATTAGGTTTTTGACCATAAGTACCAAAATCTCCATAGGTATAAACATTTATTTCTTTACAAACAGATCTTGATCCAGTATATCTTGGTATTGTCCAAACTTTAGAAGAATAGTTAGAATCTGGTACTGCTGCCCTAACTGCAACATTTTCTAATATTTGATTTTGGTTAACTGGGATAACTGGTCCTGATGCGTTATTATAATCAACATCCATTATATAGGTACTTTTTCTTTGATCATTATAATTACCTAATAAAGGTTGACAATCAAGAGCATAAGCAAATGGTCTAACACCATCTCCAAAGAAAGTTGGAATTGAAAATTCTGATGATGTTGGTTGTTGGTACACAAAGAAATCTGGTACTGGAGCTGAACTTTGTGTTGCAAGATAAGGACTAAAGTTTTGTGTATAATAACTATAACCAGGTGAGAAACCCCAAGATGCTGAAGTTATAACAACACCTATATTACCTGCAGATTTTTGAACATTAATACCAAATCTGAATGTATCATTTAGGTTAAAACCAGCACCCGCATTATAAAAACTTCCTGTTACAAGAAGGGTTCCAACACTAGCAGAGTTAACAACAACGGATTGTGATTGTGGTAATTGTAAAAATTGTTCATTATTTGTATTACTTTGGAAATTTTCATCAAAATTAATTGCTGTACCCAAAAGACTAAGTGATGGATTATCACCCCCAGCAAATACAATATCTTCTTGATTACCATAAAATATTTGTGGGGTTATACTAGCTGAAGGATCAGGTGCAAAAGCAGCCCCAACACTACTAGTTGTTCCAATAAATATACTTGGTACTTTTGTTGGAGTTGTAAAATCTAAATTCGCTGAAATATTAGCATTTGAATAAATTACTTTTGTTCCCGCCTCATATTGACTCATTGAATATTCTATATAATACATTCCCCCACTTAAAGCTAAAGTTGAAGAAGTAGTAGCTAAATTACTAGCATCATAGGTAACAGGATTATAAATGTGTCCTGATGAATTTGAAGCTGTAGCATCAAAATCAATTTCAAACCCATTAACAGCACTTGCAGTAAAAGCAGATGATGCAGTAAGAACTGTATCTACAACTAAACCATTATCAGTCCCATCATTAATTGAACCAGTATATTTTAAAAATGCTTGAGCTATTATTGATCCAGTTACTGCAGCAGTAGCTGATGATACCTGTCTAGCTACGTTAGTTGTGCTAGTACCAATTGCTGTGGTTGAAATTGTACCTGCACCAGATGTTCTATTAGAAGTAGCGAGTACTCCTCCAAAATTAGGGGGACCATTATAAACTCCTATTATTCTTGTTCTACTAATATCCCATTCCGATCCTAACAAAAATATTTCTTCATCGGATTTAATAACCATTCTAGCTGCCCATTGTTGATCAGGATTAATACTTGACCCACCTACATAGGTTTGTGGTAAATCTACAGTATGTACGTAGTAATCATCATAAGTTTCACCATCCCATGTAACGTCAGTTCGTAATCCTCCTAAAGAAGTAAAGTTTCTTCTTAAACTTGCGTTTTCAACCCAAGTTCCATTGACACCAACATTTGGTGAAAAAATTTCTACAGAAGCAGTAGCATTTAAAGTACTATTTCGTGAATAAGCTGCAAAGACATATTCTAAATAAGGTCTTATTTCAATAAGACCATAATCAGAGGGGGATCCTCCATTGCCGGATGTTGCTTCTAATAAACCTAGCCAGCCTGGCTTTTTTGAGGATGAATATGAAAGTCTACCATCCCCAGTTATACCACTTCTATAACTTGCAACATGATCCCAATAGGATGAAACTTGTGAAGTTGTAGATGTTGCCCAAGTTGGATTATTACTTTCTATACCTGAGCCAGAGATTGGTTTAAATGTTGCAGCACCTATTCCAGGGGAATATGTACCTGCAAATTTAATTGATCCAAAATCATAGCTAATTGAATTAGTTGTTGGGATATTAAATCTTGGTATACCTGCATTTCCTACAATATTACCTTGAACTGTTCTATCACCTGATACATAAGATCCCGAATTACCTCTTATTAATGAATTTGTATTATCATCAAATATAACATCTGATACTGATTCAGCTAAAGTTGGTGGTATAAATAATCCTGATTGGATATTATTTATTGTTCCAACTATAAGTCCTGCTCCAATAGCCGAAACAGCAGTATTTGAGGTGTTAAAAATAGTACTAAATCTGGATTTATTAGTAGTTAATCCAACAGTAGTTTTACCATATCCTGCTAAACCTACACTACTACCCCCAGCAATTGAAGAAGTAAATATAGCAAAATACTTATTACTTGCATTCGAACCATTACTAGTTTTAAGGCTTATTTCATTTTGTAATTGTCTATCTTGATAAATAGTTGTAGTAGTTGATAATGCTATAGATCCAACAACTGGTGATGATATATATCCTTTAAATTGGTCACCTTTAGGTAATTGTTCACTAACGTATCTATCATTAATAGCTGACAATGATGAATCTGAGGCTGTTGAAACAAATATTTCATATACAGTAGTGTTTAGCCCACCAGTTGAACCTGTAGAAAACGGTATTAATTGACTCCAATTACCAGAAGCATCTTTATTATAGCCTGATCCAGAAAGAAGGAATCCTTCTGTTGTAGTTTCTATTGTACCTCCACTATCAAAACCAGATGCTGAGTACATTATTTCCATTCTAAAGTTTAATGGAACATTTGGTGTTCTTTTTAAAATAAAAGCACCTGTATCGAAAAGAGTACCATCACCCCAATCGTTAGCTCCTAAATAAGGATAAGTACCTGTAACCCAATCGTTAAAAGGGTCTTTTAAAGCTCTTTCTGCTAATATAAAACTATTTTTAAAAGTTTTTACTTTTGTTAAGTCATCATTAACATCAGAAAAACCTTGAACAAACATATTTTGTTTAAATAATTTTTCTGTATCTGTATCAAATACACTAAGTTCAGCTGAAGATGATAGACCATTTTTATAAATAATAGCTGAAGAAGAACCTGTATAAAATCTGGTAGGTCCTGCAGTTTGTTGAGGGGTTACATAAGAATAATATATTTGAGTTTGACTTAAAGTATTTTGATTTAAAAATACTCCTTGTTGTCTCATATCGGGATTATTTTTTCCTGCTTCACTTGAAGTAAAAGTTGTTGATCTTTGGAATGTCCAATCTTCTGATCCACCTCTGTTAGAAGATGTAATAGGGAAAAATGAAAATTCATCCCTTACTGTTGGGGATGGTACTGCCTTGTTTGAATTTTGATTAACCCTTACCCTTACAAATATGGAATTTCTTTCAATTAATATACCAGCAATTTTATAGGTAACAATCAAATCTCCCGTTATTGAAGCATCTGGTAGAACTATTTGTAATTCAGTTGATCCTAAAATGAAATCGGATATATCATTTCCATCTTCATCTAATTTAGCTAGTTTAATAGATGTTACATAATTAAATTGAGATACAGCTCCATTGGCTGGTAAACCTAAACGTGTTATAATACTTGAGTTATCTATTACTTCAGAAAAAATCCAAGCATCCCCTGGGTTAGGTTCATTATCTGGGTTATTAAATGCTATAGATGAAACTGTTCCCATATTAGGATAAGTTCCATGTGAAAATTGAGGATTACTAGAGTTTTTACTAATAAAAGCTACCCTGTCATTAAAGAAATGAGGTCTAAATCTAACTCCTTGATCAACAACATCTAAATAGGGAGCACAATCTGGATTTAATGATTGAGTTGTTACAATTACTTTAGATCCACTAAACTCACCATCATAAAATTCATGTTGAGTAGCAACATTTGAAACACCAATACCTTGATAGGAAGCACTTAAAAATTGTGAACTACTATAGTTAAAGTAAGTAGCATTCATTTCTGAAAACTCATTTGGTTCCCTAGCTGTACCAATAACATTATAACTTTGTGTTAAAAAATATTGATTATTTGGACCATTTCCGTTTGAACCAGAGGGGGATGAATCTATACTATTATATCTGTTAACTGAACCACCTGGTCCACCACTAAATTTAAATATAGCTGAACCTGAATTTGAGTATTGAGGATAATCTGAAGATCCTGTATTATAATCTTTTGGGAATGGTTTAACTGACCCTGATAAATTTTCAAATGAAGATGTTACTACTGCTGGTCTTTGTCTATTTCTTTCTAAGATATGTTGTTTTACCACTACACCTGAGGCAAGACTAGTTCTTGCAGGTGTAAAGTCTTTAATCATTTTAAATAATGAATTATCAAAATATTTTATTAATCTAATAAAATCTCTAACATCATAGCTATTATAATATTTTTCAAAATAAGCATCTCTTAATCTATCTAAATCTGGGTAGGTTTTATCAGATGATGATATAAATCTTGGATCACCTATGTAATCACCAATATTAAAATACCCTAATTGAGCATTAATGTCATCGTTAATTTGATTAGATGGTGAAAAAGCAACTTCCAAATAATTTATGTTTGGTGTATAACTTTGGCTTGTATAAGAGAACTGTTGTAATGATCTCATAGGTGATAAAGCAGAAGCTGTAATTCTACCTTGTTCTGGTAGTACATCACCATCTCTATCTGTTACCCCTATTCTATATCCATAAGGTGCTTCAGCTAAACTACCACTTTTTAGAATAACTTTTTCTGTTATTCTATTTTTCATACCAGCAACAACTTGATCTTGGAAAATAAATTCTTTATTTGTCACAAATCTCTTATTACTAATAAAGAAACTACTATCATTAGTAAATGATTGTGTAATTTGTACAGACGAACCAGTTACTCTTGGATGGATAGAAGTTGTACTACCAGTATCTAATTGTGTTCCTAAATCAGCTCTAAAAAATAACTCATTAGGTGTGCTATTAAGAGTATTACCTTCATCTGAATATGGATTTACTGTATAGTCAAAGAATTTACTTTCACTAATTCTTGGGACGAACATCCTATATTCTTGATAAGATCCAGAGAAAGGTTGATAGGTTTTGCTATTGATTGTAAAATTATCAAAATAATTTAAAGCCGCAGCTTCACTTCTGTTCCATGATCTTTCATCTAAACCTGAAATTGTTTGAGATCCTGAAAAACCTATTTTACCATTAATTTCATTTGCAGTAAATAAAGTAGCTATTCCCTCAGTAGTTCCACTTCCCGTAAAAGTAACTTGTACAGACCACCAATCTTTATTGAAGAAAGGAGCAAATACACTACAAGTTACAGTTGGGTTAAAAGAAATATCTGGGTAGAATTTTAAAGTACCCCATGTATCATAAGGATTTGAAGATGAACCAGAATAAGAACCAGAAACAAAACCAGATCCTGTATATTCTAATACAATTGCTGTGTTTACACTTGCAAATGAATTTGAAGCATCACTTACCCATAATGATTGAGAATGTCTAATATTAGAACTAGCTGTATTTGCCGAAGCAGTTGGTATACCAGCTGATTTAAATCTAAATTGTACAGTTTCGGGTGGATTAGTAACATTAGAGCTATTAAATTTAGTATTACTATTAAAAGATGAAGTTAAATAAATGTTAGCACCATTTCCAGTATCAAAAGCATAATTGAATACATCTTGTCTTAAATCATAATCGTGTGCCTCGTTTCTATCTTTACCACCAAATTCACTAATTCTTAATATTGTATCAGGTATTCCATAAGCTGTTATTAATGCTCTAATACCCGCAATTGTACCTTTTGTTTTTAATAAGTAAGGTATATTATGGTAGATTCGTTTATATAAACGCTTATTTACATCATTTAATGGCACTATGTCATTTGAAGCAGATACTTTAGTATCTATGTATTCATACCCAGTAGGTGCGGGTAAACTGCCAGTTATATCTACAACGGGGAATGAACTACCAGATGGAGTTAATCCTAAAAATGCTAAATATAGATCGTCTGTATTAAAACTATTAGAATATAATTTTACAGCAAATTCTTTAATTGCGTCTGCTACTAAATCTTTTGAAATACCAAAGTCTAATCTGTTATCTGCATCAAATTTATTTGTAATATCTTTTGCATAAACCCAAGTATTATCATAATATTGACCAACCATATCAACAAAAAGTTCATAATTTTGGTTTTCTGGGTCGTTTCTAAGATATTCAGGAATTGAATAAAATAAATAATCTCTATTGTCAATATCATAGTTTGAAGCTGATAATGCTTGACCACCATAATAAGGGTTATTTGGGTCTGCACTACCTATCCACTCTAATACTTCTGTTGAACCTGTTGAATATAAAGTAAATGGTGGTGATGAATTTGATTTAGGATAAGAAAATAATGAACCACTATTAAAATAGAGGAAATATTCATACCCATCAAAATTTTCAATTATATTATCAATTTGATTAGATAAAGTTGCAATACTAGAACTAAATGCAAACGATGAAGTTGTTTGACTAGTTATTTGTCCTAATGAAGCGGATATTTCAGCACTTGAGGATTCAATAAGACCTACTTTATAGTAAAAGTTTTCTAATCTTGTTTTAGCAGAACTAAATTTTACAAAATTACTATAATTAGAATAATCAATATTAATATTAATATCTTTTTCATTTAATAGACTTTTAATCTGATTAGTAGAACTAGTAATATCAGAATTAATTAGGGTATTATATGAAAATTCTTGACCTGGAGTTCCAGTTTGTTGGACTATATTTAGACTATAATTTGGACCTTTTAAATAAGTAAAATCATCCTCAATTATTGGTTCAAAAGGAAATGTTACTTCATATAATTGAGGTTCTGATAGCAATTCAACTATCCACAAAGTACTTTTTAAATCAAATTCATTAGGTAGAGGATCATATAACTTAACTAAAACTGTTGGATCTATTCCCTCTTCAGTTTCTAACTGTAAATTATTAGCTATAACAGTTTCATTGCCCCCAAAATTAAGATAAAAATCAACAAAATATTCCGAATCTTCCCTATATTGAATAAATTCATTTGAAGATGAAATAATATTTATGTTATCAATTTCATTACTATCTAATCTAATTTCTGTTCTATCAGACGATATTTCTGATATAAAATATTTTTCTATATTATTTGATGATAATCTTTTTCTATAAAAGGAATAGTAAATACTATATGTCCCTATATCAAACCCAGATGAAGATAAGTTTTGAGGAGGATTAAGGACTACATCTCCATCTCTAACATTATAATTTGTTAATGGAATAGTTGATGAAGGGAAAATTAAACTATTACTTTGATCATAAACATAATATTCAATATAATCAGTAGAGGCAGTAAAAGCCGTATCTAAATTACTTTGAGCAATTAGATTTTCATCTGTAATATCATAAGTTTGATATTCAAATGTATCCGGATTTAGTCTATTTATTCTTATATTATCCATACTTTATTTAATATCCGCCTCCTCCAGAACTTGCTCCAGAATCAGATCCACCACTACTACCAGATTGACCTCCACCCTCTGTTGTTGTTACAGATCTATTAATTTCTACATTAACTGAGGTATTAGCCTGATCACTTAAAGCTGTAGCTGTGTTAATAATTTCTTGATTAGCTAAAACTAATTCTTGTTCTAAAACAGCTAATGCTTCATTTGTTTGTCCACTTTCAGATCCTGATGCTGCTTGTCTAATGCTAGCCATTTGGGCCCTAAGTAAATCTTGTCTTAATTGCGCTATTTCAGCTTGCAAAGCTTGTACTTCTTCACTTATTTCATCAAAATTAACATAATCCCCACTTGTTCTTATCAAATATTGATGTGAATTAGTTTCACCTAAAGCAGGTATATCATAAAATAATGAATTATATAGTTCGAAGAATTCTTCTGTATTTGGTTGTTGTTGTAATTCTTCAGTAATAGTAGTAGCACCTAATTCATCAAAACTAGTATTAATAGTTTTAATGTATTGTGTTTTATTAAAAACATTTTTTCTTAAATCAAGTCTTCTTTCAGCCATTATCCGTTAACTACTTTAAATATATATTCATTATCGTTTACAACAGTACTTCCACTTATAGTGGTTTGAATTAAAATTTTATAATATCTTTCTGGTTGTAATCCTGCCATATATACATCAAAGTAATTTCCTTGAGAATCACAACTTAATTTTGTAAATGTAGGGTCAAATTCAACAATAACCTCATTTGTATCTAAATCTTTTATAGAAAACATAGAACCATCAGGTAAATAATGGTTAGTTGTATCTATTGATGCTGTTTGGAATACTCTAACTGGATAATCAGGTCTACAATTTATTCTAAATCTATTAATACTTTCACTATAAAATACTCCTGGGTTATTATCTAAAGCAACAAACATATCTGCTGTTGTTAAAGGTGGTAATGAACCTGTTTCAAATACTTGATCATCCCATTTTATTTCTAATAAAGGTGGATAAATTGTATTTGTATCAACTGAGTAATATTGTATAATTGGTTGAACTGCATCAGCAGTACTAAATTCAATAGCATCTTCCCATTTTACTATAAATCCATCATTAGACATAGTAGTAAAAGTTGTACCAGCCCCCGTAGCATTTTTAGAACTTGAATACCATGTTTGAACAATATCAGTTACATTTGCATTTAAGTCTTTTTGGGATCTTAAAGTAAAAGATTGTGTAACTTCAATTTGCATATTTGAATCTAAGGAACCTGTATACCAGTTACCCCCACCTGCGGATGATGAAAAATTAGCTTTTACATAAGACTCTCCAAAATTAATATCTTCTGGATTGATTGTAATAGTTAAAGGTGATAAATCTGGGTTACCTGTAAATCCTAAAGCTATTAAATCTGAAGCAATTAAAGTAACAGTATCTACTTCATCCCAAGTTGAGTCGGATGAATTAACAGTTATAGAAGTAAAATCACCACCACTAGCAACTATAGTTACATTAGCAGTACTCTGGCCATTATCATCAGTAATATTGCCTGTATTAGTAGCATCTGCCGGAGTTCCTCCTCCAGTAAAACTTAATTCAGTACCAACTATTAAAGCACCAATAGTATCCCAAGCTCCAGAACCTGAAAAATTTCTAAAAGTCCAAGAACAACCATTTTCTGTAAATGGACTATCTAAATAAGTACCAGTACCATTATTCCAAGAACCAGAAACGGGATAGATTTCTAAATTAGTATTAAAATCAATTCCTTGAGCATTGGCAACAAAGCATTTTAAACTGCTAGAAAAATTTGCACTACCTACTATATTATCAATAACTGAAATTATTTCGTTTTGGTCAAATTCAACTAAATATCTAAATACTTGTGGTACAGGATTAATATTAACATTAAGGTTACCAACTTCAATAATAGGGTCTATCCCTGTATTCATTGAAGGATAGAATGAATATATAGTAGCGTCTTGTAAAGGAAATAATTTGTATACTGCCATAATTTTTTATTTAATATCCGCCTAATGCTGTTCCTACACCTACATTAAAAGTTCCTGTACCCATACTTACTACTTTACCTTTTATATCTTCATTTGGGTATTTTACTTCAAAAATACTAGGATCAATAGATGGATAAATAATACCACCCTGAGTTGCTCCAGCAATACTATAAGCATTTGCGGAATATCCTATATTTTCACCTGCTTTATTTTCAATAGCAACATTACTTACTGTTTGTACCCCATCAATTCCATCTAATAATACTACTATATCTCTAATAATTATTGGTTGATTAATTTGCCAATTATCAATGTTAAAATAATCTTGTAAAGCCGTTATACATCTTGTTATAACATCACTATTGTTATAATAAGGTAATGTTACTACTTCAAAATTACAACAAATATTAATAATAAAAGCATCTTTAATATTAATTGTATCTCCAATCATTCTATATTGATTGATATAAGTTTGAAGATTACTTTTTAGAGTATTAGAAGGTTTTGTTAAATTTTTATTTATATTATAAGATAAAACATAAAGGTCTAATGTTGTATCTGGATCATTAGCAGCTGGTTTTTGTGTTAGAGCTTTAGCTATAGTACCATAAGTTGATGGCATACTTAATGCTCTTACTAAATAATCATCCGCTGTTACATTTCTTAATTGAGTGTTATAACTTGCTAGGGCATTTTGTCTTAATTCTTGTATACTATCACCATCTTGTCCTCCACTAGCGGCTTCAGGATTATTTACTGCAGTTGAATCAAATACAAATTGAGCTGTAGTTGTGTTTGACAGATTAGCATTTAAAAAGCTAATTGTACTTTTATTTAAATTATTTACTCTATTAGCATTGATATTAGATGTTACACCTCCACCTGTTAAATAAGTAACAGTAAGGGTAGTATTACTTGGAGCAATTCCATAATCATTTGTAAAGATAAAGTTAGTTGGGCTAAAAGCTGTAGTTAATTTACTTTTACCAAAGGGTAATCCAATACCTACATTATCGGGGTTTGGAATTACTAATTCATCCGTTTGAGTTGGTTTACCAGCTCCAAATTGTATTTGCAGTATATTAGCATTTAAAAATCTAGTTATAAATCTTCTATTTACTGATTTTGTTCTTAGTAAATAAGGGGCATCATTACTATCAGCATAATTATTAGGATCATTAGTATTTGTATTTTTAATACTATTAAAAACTAAATCTTGTCCTAAGTACTCGACTTCATGATATTCATTACCATCCTGATCAATAATACTAATAATACCAGCTAAATTAGATACAGCTAATTGTATTGTTGGGAATTCTTCGTAATCCCCCATTGTAAAAGTTTGGGATTGAATAGTTCCTGAATATCCCAGCCTTGATTTCTTTAAAAGATAATATTCTGGTTCATCACCACTAATCTGGGCAACCGATATTGTTGTCGGATCAGTTGAACTTGATACAGAAAAATCAATAGGTTCTTGTGTTACAAAGCTTACTACTTGACCTGCAGATGCTACAGTATTTTCAGCAAAATAAAGGGCGTAGTCAAAATCGGGAACTGTTTGAGAACCAACTGTTTTTGAAGGAATTTGTTGGTAAAAATCTAATATAACGGATGCTAAGCCAGTAACTTTGGGTGTATAACCAAACATATAAGAAAGATTATACAAGTTATCATTTTGCCTAGCATACTGTAAATAGGTTTCCTGTATTTGATTATCTAAGTAAAATGAAAGTACATCAGAAACATATGCTGCCTGTTCCAAAAACATCATTCCCGGTGAAGCGGGAGAAAAATCTGTATAAGTATAAGGGAAATAAGTTTGAGAATAATTAATTAATTGAGATCTTATATCATTAAAATCTCTACTAACATATTTTATATCTCTATTTCCTGTGCCTTGATAAGCCATTAGCTAAAGTTTAATTCAAGTGTATCATTTATACCAGTATTTGGGATACTGTATATTAAATTTATTTTTATTGTATTTGTATTTTCAGTTGCAAATACTTCTAATTCTTCAATGTCTATATTAGGAAAATTTTGATTTACTTTATCTTGTACATCTTCCCTAATAAATTCTAAATTTTTATTTTCAACTTGACTAAATATGTAATTTCTTAGTCCAGCACCAAATGTAGGATTATCAAATCTTTCACCTGGGTTTGTTAAAAGGAAATTAATTAAATTATTTCTAATTGCATCCTTTGTTTGATAATTTGGCTCAAAAGCGATTGGACCACTTAAGGGTATATTTACACCAATAGCTACCCTAGGTCTTAAATCATTAGGAAATACTCTTCTTGCTCCAAATGCCATTTTATCCTTTACTATTCATTAAACCCATAATTTGATTTATACTAACATTACCATCAGGTAAACTTCCATTAGCTGATGTAGTATCAATAGGGCCCTGTACTTTTAATGGAACATTAGCACTAGTAGCAGATAAAGTTCCATCTACACCTGGCATCATTCCATCTAAAACACTCATCATATTTTCTCTTAATTTTAATTTATCCTTTTTAGGTAAATTTGTTTGAGCTACTGGATTAGTAGGTGTAGGAGTTTCCATTTCTCTTACAACTTGTTTAGGAGCTCTTACGGCTTCAATAAGAATATCTTTCATTTCTTCTTGAATTGCCTCCTTTACAGATTCTTTAATAATTTTTTTAAGTTGACTTATTTTCATAATCTATGATTTATTATAAATATTAAATTAAAATGCTTTTAAATCATTTTGTTGTATATAAAATATAAGTTCATCAATCAATATTTGATCAGACGAACTAAATGAAGGTTCACCTTTTAAAAGTGTAATACCTTGATTATTTTTTGCTACTGCAAATCTTCTTTTTAATGTACCAATAGGATTTTTATTATCCGTTTCTACACTAAATATAAATCCATTTAAAGTTGGAATCACAGGATTTCCATCCTCTTCTTCCTCTTCTGCTAAATCTAATAATTCCTGATTAATAGCTACTAATTGCAACTGACTTCCGCCCGCTTCTTCCGCACATTCTTGTATTAATTTATCAATAGATTTTAATAAAATAACAACAGTTGCACAAGCTGCAATCAAAAAAATAAGAGAGGTTAAAATAGCTCTATTTAATGATTCATTTTGTTCTTCTAACTCTTTTAACTTATCACTAATAGCTTGAAGTTTTGCTGTAAAAGAATATGGTAAGGCAAAAATTAACCCACCAAAATCTTTAGCAGGAAAAGTACCAATAGCTTGAGGAACAGGTAACGCATCTAAACTTAATCTTACACCTTTTAGTACTTTTGCTAGAGCAAAAAAGGCACCAGCTAGTGCTGTGTTTATAGTTATTGTTCTAAATAATTGATTTAATTGTCTTACTACTCTATTTCTTGTTCTAAAAACATTATCTAGTGCAGCAGGGGTTGGACATGTTTTTCTATTCATTTGAGTTATTTTAGCAATACCAAATGCTAATAATAAACTAACGGCTAAGGGAAGTAATTTTGTTTTTATAGTATCTACTACTTTTGCTATACTATTTTTTCTAACAGAAATAACTTTATCGAAAAGACCTAATGCAATTGATGAAACCTTAGATTGAGCTTGATCTATTTTATCTCTATATTCCTGTGATAAATTATCAGCCGCTTCTTTAATATTAGTTATACTAGATGCGGATAATGTAGTTTTTATTGTTCTATCTCCGTTTAAAATAGTACTTGTAGAAGGTAAAAATCCTGATTTAGAAAATAATAAGGCTATATCTAAAGGGGTTTTTTGGTTAGCAGGAATAACAGGAACTTTTACTTTTATAGTAAAATTACCTTTTTTATCAGTTGTATTATTTCTTGATTCCAGTAAAAATGGAGTAGGGACATAAATAAAATCATTTGGGTTAATGTTTATTTCTGGTGAAATTAAATCTTGGTTCCCAATAGATAAAGTAGGTTCTACTTTTGCTTCTCCTAAAATTGAGGTACTAACACCAACTAATATTGTAACACCTTGTAAAGGCTTTCCATTTGTTTTACTAAATAATCTTCCAGAGATTTTAAATGTTTCAAAAGTAGGGGTTTGACTTTTAAGTTTAGATTTTAATATTTGTATTTCTGCTGATATTTTACCAATATCTTGTGAAGAGTCTACCCCTGCTTCTTCTAATCTTTGTTCTAATCTTTCTCTTTTTGATTTTCTTTTGTTCGCTCTATTTTGTCGTCTTTGTTCCCTAGTTAATCTTTTCCCATCAGGGTCTGTAGCTCTAGTGATAGCTTCCTTTAACGATTCCTTATCCGCCCTTATAATAGTAGAAACATCAACACCAAATTTATCACCTAACTCAGATAATCTTGAAGTAATAGATTTTATATCTAAAGGAGCCCCTAATAATTTTTTACCTTTTTCAGTATTTAGGGATTTATTTACTATTTCTAATATTTGTGACTGATCCATTTTATACTGTTTTTACAATATCAGATTTAAATTTATTCATATTATTTAACATTAAAGAAATTTGAGTTTGAGCAGCTGCAGCAGTACCACTACTTACAAAAACTAAAGGTTCTGTAGTTAAGGTTTGGCATAGAATTTGTAATTTTAATAACACATTTGTAAATTCATCTAAAAATTTATCCCCTAAAATAACAGATTGATTAGCATTAGGATCTCCTAATCTTATATTATTTTTATTTGTTTGTAAAACAATATCTCCTTCAGTAGATAGAATTCCAACTGTTTTATTTGCTGTTATTGATATATGTTGTTGTGAACTTATAAGTATACTATCAGCCTTAGTATTAAAAATTAGCCTATCGGAATTTAAAATCACCTGACTACCTGAATAAGAACTAATAATTTCTGGGGGGTCGTTTTTAATGCTTGGATTACTACCTATAGAGGCTTTAAGAGGGATAGTTTGATGTGAAGTTAAGTAAATAGAAGATTGGTCTTCATTTATATTTTCTACTATTGGTACCCAACCGTTTTGTTCTTCATCAGTTATTGGCTGTCCATTTCTTATAATAGTTATAGGATCACCATTAGTTCCATTATTAGACCAATTATTAACAAACGTACCACTTGTAACTTTAGCAGTACTTCCTAATCTAACTGAATTACCCCATCTACCTTCAGTAATAATATCTCCTGCAAAAGGTAATAAGGGTGAAATGTTTGATCTTTCTTCAAAAGTGCCACCAACTAAAGGAGAATTGTAATCATAATTTACTTCTTCTGAGGTTGATTTTCTTGTTTGACCATCTTCAATAGCAGCATAGCTTTTTCTCTCTGTGTTTTGAGCGTTTTGGGTTGTATCCACATTAGGGAACGCATTTATATGTTGGCTATTCCATATTGAAATAGGGTTTAAGTAATAATATTGTGTTACATTACTTTGTTCATTTACTTTTTTAGATGGTAATTGAAGTAATACAACTAATTCATTAACTAAAGGATAATTTTTTAAATAAGGTAAAAGAGGTAGTGCTGTATTAACGGATTTAGTAGTTGTACTAGCACCTTCAACTTCATTATAAAAAATAGTACCTAAACCAGACCACCCACCTAAATTTACAAATTCTGGATGTTGATCATTTAGTATTATATCCACAACTCTGGCATATATTACTTTTTTATTTAGTAATTCAAATTGGTCTTGTAGACCACCAGAATCTTGGCTTGTACCAAGATTTAGTTGAGTTTGTACACTATTAAATCCAAATTTATTTGCCATCCTTTTTTTCTTCGAAATTAGAATTTAATTTATCTAATTCTTCTAATAATTCTTGTTTTTCTTCTTCCGTTATTCCTAGTGCATCTTCACCGCTACTATTATTAAGCGCACGTTGTACTATAGTAGCCATTTTAATTAATTGTTCATCGTTACGAACGCCAATTTCCATATATTCTTTTATCAATGGAACAATTAAAGTTGCATCACCTATATCATTTATAAGTGGTTTTAATTCGGAAATTAATCCCGTAATTTGGGCTTCTTTTCTTTTTTGGTTATCGTATATTTCACTAAGGATATCGGAAAATTTTTTCTTTTTAAATACAATGTTATCTAATGCTCCCATAATGTTTTTGGTTATAAATATGGATATAGATAAGGTTTAGAATCGGGCGTACCCATTTTCTAAATAAAAGATATATTGTTGTTTAAATATATCATGAAGCTTATCAGCTATTTTAGTAATTTTTGGGGTTTTTACATCTACTATCTCACGAATGTAAATATAAAGTGCTTTTTTATTAAATACTTCTAAAGTTTCTCTTTTACGAAATAACTCTAAAATAGCATCCGCTATTTGAGCGTCATTTTTCTTTGGGAACAATTCAAATATGTTTTCTGATACATGATCTACAAATATATCTACATATTTATCCAAATCGCTTTTAACACTTTCATCACCTGGTTTATATGTGTGAGTTGAATTATCACTAGTTAATATATCAATTGGTACTTTTTTTATTTTCTTTTTATAATTTTTAGTATTATATAAAATTAACCAACGCTTAACTATAGTTCCAAAATAAGAATATGCCTTTGCTCCTCTACTTGGGTCAAATAAATGCATTTTAGATAAAAGAAAAGTAATTATTTCATGTTGTAGATGTTCTAAATTTTCTACTTCCGTATGGTAAAATTTAAATGTATGAATAATATTTTGGGTGAGTTTAAAAAAAGGATAATGGATGTGTTTTTCATATATATCACTTCTTATTTCTGGGTCTTTAGTATTATTATACTTGACTATCCAGTTTTCTGTCTCCTTAGTAAAATAATTTTTACTTTTTTTTCTTCTTTTTCTTACCATTATAATTGGCCTTTTCTAAATTGAGATAAATCATTTTGTATTTTTTTAACTTCATTAAAGAACCAACCTATTTCATCATCACTTTTAAACATACCTTTTTCGTCTATCTGTTTTAGACGTTTTTCGGAAAAAGTAATGTGTTCGTCTACTTTATTAATAAATTCTTGTTGGGACACTAAAATGTCTTCTGCTTTTTCATTTTTGCCCAAAAGGTTAAAAGTCGTATATCCTAAGACAACGACTAGCAAACTAAGAATTATTAATATTATTTCTAGTATCATAAATTATCTAACATATCTTTAAGCCCTGGACTTGATATATTATTTAGGGCTTTGCTTTTTACATTAGCTTTCGACTTTAAGGTAAATTGAGGTTTTTGCTTCTCCACGCTATTTTCTCCTTTTAGTTTAGGTAACCATTCTTGTTCAAATTCTATACGCGCAGCCATTAAGTCTGCTTGGTGGAGAATGTATGGAAGTGATGTACGTGGTTTTTGTTCTGGTAGGAACGTTTTGAGATATTTTACATTAGCATCATCATATAAACCATCATGTGTTTGAATAGCTATCATTTCATTAAATGTATAAGAAATATCATGCTGTTGTAATAAAAATAAACCTCTATCAGGTACAGAACAAAATGCCAATTGTTTATTAAACATGTAATCCTCACCTAGCTTATCTTTTCTCCATTGATCAGTCTGAGGGATATATGATTCATGGTTTTTATCTCCCATTTTACCTAGGTCATGATTAATAGCAGAAAATACTAATTCTTCTTTAGTAAATGTAGTCATATCACAACCCATTTCTTCCCACATATCATATAATCTAAGGGACCCCTCAACTACTCTGTTTACATGAGCAACATAACCTCCTGGGAATGCTCCATGATATTCTTTTTTATGAGCAGCTGGCATTAATATAACACGTTCTTCGTAACGTTTATAAAAATTAAGTAATTGCTCACCCCTATTTCCTGAGATATGTACTTTTATATTGTCTAGGAATACTTCCCAATTTGATTGGATTTGTTCTGCTGTTAATTTCATAACCTTTATTTTTATCTGATAGATCTATTTTGTTCCGAAGCTGAAAATGGTTCTAATTCTATTATTGATTTAATATCATCTGTTAAACCCTGAGCTTTAACAATGTTAGCTCTATAAGATTCTATTGGTTCCTGAGTGTTTACTATTCTTTGAAGATTTATCAAAGTGTGTTCTAATGTTTCTAATTTTCTGTAGATTGTTTCTCTATTTCTCATAATAACTCTTATTAATAACAGGGTATTCCTTAACCCCTTTTTATTCCTTTATTTCCATCCCCTATTTCTATCCCGTTTTCCTAAACCCCGTGACATAAATATACGAGAAGAAAAGTAGGTAGGCAAGGAATTTTTAAATTCTTCTAACTACTTCTTGAATATCAAATAAATGTGCGCATTTTTCGTATTCTTCCCCTTCTTCAAAATATTTTATGGCATTATCTAATGAATTATAAAAAACTTTAGGGTCAAAATTTATAATAGCATTCACATCATCATGATTATCTAAATTTATTTTATTAATATAACTAAAAGCTCTATTAAAAACTGTAAAATTAGAGGCTTCCTTAGTTGGTGTTACATTATAATTAGGTTGTTCTTGTTTAAGAAATTTTTCTAATTTTTGATGAAAAACTTTATGATTTTGAATTAATTTGACAAACATTCCAATTTTAGCAAATGGACCATTCATAAATTCCTTTATCTCGTCCTTTGTTTTTTGATCTTTTATTTCTTTCCCATCAACAAATAATTGAAAAATTTTATCTTTATTTATCATCTTTTTCCTCCAAAATATTCTACAGCGTGTCCTTCTGTAATTAGTAAATCATTTAATTTTACATCACCTAAAAATATTTCTCCTAAACATCTTCCATATTTACCTACACCTTGGGAGTGTAAAACAAATTCATTCTTATGTTTTTTTAAAATATCTTTAACAAACTGTTTAGCTGCTAATCCTCTTGCTTTTTCTTCAAGATCTCTAGTTCGAGACTCAGCTGCATTGATTCCAACTAATCTTATTCTAATAACTTTATGAGTATCAAACCCTAAATCTATTTGAGCGTCAACAGTATCACCATCAACAACTTTAAGACATTTTGCTTTATATATGTACATAATAACGTTTAGTTATAAATATGTACTAAATTCCTAATTCTTCGATTTCTTTTTCAATATCTTTTTGCATTTGTTGAAGAACTTTATATTCTTTAACTATATCTACTTTTTTAGGATTATCTGGGTGGTATCTCCATATTTCATCCATTACTACAGCTGTAGCAGCTAAATCGTTTATAAGATCGACTTTTCTTTCTTCTAGTATTTCTAATTCTGTTTTTGACATATTATTTAAATTTACTACCAATTAAGTTAATTGTTTCCTTTGCTTCATCCAAACTTATTTGAAAAAATTCTTTATTATTATTAACTCGTTGGGCTTTTAATTTATGATGTACTTCACGTTCAACCATTTCTCCATTAAAACATTGATATGCCCATTCTACTTTATAAGGGAGAGCAACTCCTGTTGCCGCAGATATTTGTTTTGCTCTTTCTTCTGGGGGTTTTTTAGTATAACCTATTTTTAATAAACCAGGTTGTGTGGGGTTTGATAATATATATACCCATTGATCTCCATCTCCTTTATCGGCATATAAACCATATTTTTTACCCGTATAATACGTTACTGTTTCCCATCCATTTCCTTTTTTACTGGGGGTAAGTGTAAAAAATTTAGCATGTTCTAAATCCGTATTTCCATAATTTTCTTTTAATGGAATATAGTTTCTTGCTTTTTTAGTTGTTATTCTAGTCAAACTCATCAAATATAATTTTAAATTCTTTATTAACTTTAACATCATCTCTAAATATAGTTTCAATAAATACTTTAGCAGTATCACCTACCATTTGATTATCGAAAAATATTTGTTGTTGGGGTGTGTAATTATATCTACTATAAGTACCTGAATCATAAACACTATCCCCAGAATTATAGGTATAACCTACTATATTAAGTGGGGGTGCAATTTGAGCAATATCTTCAATAGTATAAGTCATATCACCTACAGGTATTGGATTATCAAAATTTCCACCAGTAAAATATCCTAAAGGACTATATAATGGAACCGTGAAAGTAATTCCATCTATCCAAACCCAATAATCTGAATCAAATACTGTAGACATAACAGGTACATCGTTTACAACGTAACCAGGATGAAGCTCATCTATTCTACCTTTTATTGTAAAATAATTATATCCATGGTGCTCAATATGCCAATATCCATTTTCATCTTGATAAACGCCAGGTGATACTAAAGGATCAATCCAAAATTCAGTATTACATTCACCATCTAAACAAGGATAAGCATAGGAGTGGATCTCCTCCTTACTACAACTAGCAAGGAGAAAACCTAAACCTAATATTAATAATAATCTATTCATTATGCATTGACATATTCAAGTGCAACATCAAACATTTTGCTATTCAAATCCATATCTTGTTTAAAGTTTTTAATTTGTCTAGCTTTTCTATGTTTAGTACCAACTGTATATTCAAAATCACCTTCAATGATTTTTTCTTGAATTACATTAAATACACTCCATAAATCATCCCCATTATCTTCTGGTCTAACTGGAGTAATAAACTCATCCATATTAATAGTAATTCTTTTAAGTTCATCTTCTGGGAACCTAACTGCTAACATATCTTTAGCAAATTTAACTATTGAATTTTGGTCCATTGTAGTTTCAATCATTTTATTCATTGATTCTACTGTTAATGGTAATCTTTCTACCATTTCATTAATTTGCTTTTGTAGCTCTTCAAAATCATAACCCATATGTCTGATAGCAACTTTTTCAAATTCATTAGTTGAAATAACTAAACCATTTTCACAAATCATTCTAAATAAACCAGCAGTAAAGGTAAATGCATTTTTACCATCATGTGAATTAGTTAATAGTATTTGTGGGAAAACAGTATCAATTGGGTTTTTCTTAGCAAATGTACCATTAGTTTTTCTGTAACCTGTAGGTGAAGTATTTGACTCTACAATATTATTAGGCATCTGATTAATTACAATATCAGGATTTCTAAATACTACAAGGTGTTTTTGGTAACCTGAAGTTTTAGGTGTTCTGGCATTAACTTCCTTAGCATCAATAACTTTCCATCCTAATAATTCCATATCATCAATTAACTTATCAGTTGGAATATGGGAATATTTCTTTGATACCTCAGGAGAAGGTATAGTTGAGAAAATACTTGGAGCGATTTCTTTTAACTCATCTTTTGTTTTAAATTCTGCTTTTGAATCAATTTGTAACATAACTTT
>JAAHTH010000176.1_pt3 | contig 21804 bp, 14 predicted proteins | sample 6116091 | NCBI WGS metagenome assembly JAAHTH01 (sample SAMN13939990, study PRJNA603662) | sponge metagenome | isolation source: marine sponge | host: Mycale hentscheli | place: New Zealand | collected 2006 | reverse complement strand
CCCCCCCCCCCCGCGCCGCCCCCCCCCACGCCGCCGCCCCCCCTCGCACGTTCAACCCCCGCCTTGGGCCGAAGCGTGCAAAACTGTACGAGTGGGTAGGAGTCCATTCCACCGAGGTTGACCCTGGCAAATCATTTTGCCCATTCACGCCGCATCAAGGAACTCCATCCAAGGCAACACTTAAATTAAACGATTCGTTTGACCTCAGCCTTGTCCCACAACTTCTCTTACAACCGACTTCCCGAAAAATTGTCACGGACATTGGGAAAATGATGGCGAGTGCTACAAATGATTTAGCAAAAATGCGTGATTCCAGCTTGCCATCTTCCCCTGTGATTAATTTCAAAAACTACCTCGACCAGCACGGTTATTCGGACGAGTTTATTTACCAGTTTCTATACCCTGCCCTTTCTTCCACCGTCTGCACCTGCTCCTACCGAAGTCTTGACCAATATCCCGCGGACGTTTTACTTTCCGCAATGCAAATGTTGATCGGCGCGAATCCACTTCGAAGAACAAGTCACGGAACAACACATACCGCAAATCTACTTTGTCAAAACATCAATAAAATCAAGTTCGACACAACCGTCGCGAAAGTAACAGTCGCAGACAACAAGGCTTTTGTTACAACTGAGTCCAACGGCCTTGATACCAATCATGAATTTGATCATGTCATCGTTGCAACCCAAGCCAATTCAGCAGCCAGCTTTTTAGGATCCGAGTTCCAACTCGAAAAAGACATTCTTGGCAGATTTGAATACGAAGACGTTACGGTGGCCATTCATAGCGATGAACAATGGATGCCATCGCGAAAGCGGGATTGGGCGACCTTCAACTTTCTATCTCAAACTGATAATCGAGCTGCGATGTGCTCGATTTGGCTAAATCAGTTTTATCCAGAATGGGAGACAGAGAATTCCTACTTTCAAACCATCATGCCACTAAGTTCCCCTCGCAGTGAAACTCTGATTGCGACTGCTAAATTACAGCGTCCAACCGTTACTCTTAGTACAGGGGATGACATTGAACAGCTTCTGCAATTGCAATCGCGGCCGGAGCAGAGAGTTTGGTTCTGTGGTTCGTACGCCAACCCCGGTATTCCACTCTTAGAAAGTGGTGTCGTATCAGCATTCCGATTGGGAAAACAGTTGGGATGCGAACTACCAGACACTTGCCAGACTTAGGTAATCGCATTGTCTCCAGTCCCAACGATTACGGAAATGTGGCGATCACAACCGTTCACTGCCCCACCAGCGTGTGAGGCTGCATCTGAGTAGAACTACATGATTGAAAAGTAGTTTTCGCAAGCGAAATCTATTGATTCCTTTGTAAGCTCGACGGGGCGTTTGAAGTACCGGCAATAATTTCGAGCCTGCAACAACAAATCTCGTGGGTGGCAATTCCGAAGCTCCCGCTTAATTGGTGCGTAATGCTGTTTGATCAAATATTGAATCATCTTGGGACGCCACTCAAACCCGTACTGTGCGCACATGATTTTAAATAGCCTGACAAAGTTTTCGATACTCGGATTCGGAACTTCGATCTTGTAGGGAATCCGTCTTAAAAAAGCATCGTCAACCAGATCCTTGGGCTCTAAATTGGTTGAAAATACAACCAGCTGATCAAAGGGAACCTGAACTTTTTTTCCATTGCTGGTATTCAAATAGTCGTAGCGTTTTTCCAGCGGCACAATCCACCGATTTAATAATTCATCGACCGTCATTCGCTGTCTGCCAAAATCGTCGATCAAGAGCACTCCGGTATTACTCTTCATTTGCACAGGGGCTTCACTAATCCCCGTTTGTGAATTGTATTGCAACTCTAAATGATCCATCGTCAGTTCTCCACCAACCACAATGGTCGGGCGCTTAATTCGCACCCACCGATGATCGAAGGTTTGGTCACTGATGATTCCTTCACCTTCATCCAGAGGACATTCCTCGTGGCTCATAGGGTCGAAGACCCGAATAATATCGCGATCCACCGTGATGGCACGGGGGACCCAAACATAGGGACCAAAAGCCGATGTAATTCGCTCTGCAATACTCGTCTTCCCGTTACCGGCAGAACCAAAAAGGAACATACCTTTTCCGCTGTTCACGGCAGGTCCGAGTTTCGTCATCATGTTCTCATCGATCAGCAAGTCTGCGAATGCTCGATTCAACTCAACTTCGCCAGGATGCTGATTGCCGATCGTCTGTGCTTTGACACTCGCAACGTAATCAGAAAATGCAACCGGCGCGGCTCCAAAGTAGGAACAATAGCTCGAATAGTTCACAGCGCGAGCTCGCCCCGCTTCAGTAAGTTTGCAGGTATATCCATTGACTGCAGACTGCCCAATAAATCCAAGTAACTGCTCGCTTTTTAAATGGGCGACGACGTCGTCAATCATATGGAACGGCAGCCCCACCTGGTCACTCATTTGCCTCACCGTAACTTCACCCCGAGCCATCAAAAACTTACATAGCAATTGTTCAAGCATCGACGCCGAGACCTTCGAATCCGCCAAAGTTGTCGGCTCGAAAGGGAAAAACTCACCATTGGAATCACGGTTATTTGCGGTCTCAATCGGCGCCCCATTGGGTAATTTCAAATTAGAAAACACACCTGAATCCGATTGAGACTTTGGCTCAACGGCTTTCGTGGTGATCCCATTAATTCTCTCAAGCATCTCCTCGATACTTGCATTAGGGTTGGGCCGGAATGAGTGTGAGGTTGGCACGTTTGACATAGTCAACTTCGATTTTAAGAAAAGTAGGCGGAGGAAGCTGCCACTATTTTTACGACCGTCGGCTTACGTATAATAAATAGAGGACGCAGAAAAATAGGTCGCTGTTGATTGCCTGTCAAAAAGAACCATTCAGATTTATCGTTCCCAACTTCGCAAATCCACGGTTGAAAACAATTTCCCGATAATCGACCCGAATATTCCGGATATACAGTCTTCCCCACCCTACTGGATCAAGCAAATCTCAGCCTCTCCAACAACCTTCCTCACCAGCGGAACGGGACGGTTGAAACCGGTAACAATCCCATTTCTGATTGACCTCACTAGACACACCGACAGTCTAAACCAATCAGCCCAACCTCATTCCAAACGGTCGATCTGCTGAAAACGTCGGGACACGTTCATCAACGAATCTCCTTTTTTCAACAAGAAACACAATTGTTTTGTGATCTTTCATTCCTATATCGCTCCCGTTAGGTGCGAACCTTAGGAATACCCATTAAACTGGCAGCACATGGTTTTAGATTAAACGAGTTGCTTGTCGGTTTAATGCAATGCTGTGTGCTACTAACGAATGCAACGAAAAAACGAGATCGACTCTACTCATGACCGGACAAGACGCGAAGACACAGATTACCTCAATGCCAAATGAAGCTGAAGAACCTAATCAAGAAATAAAAGAGGTCATCGATTTCATCGAGAAGATACGGACTCGCGTCGCAACCGTTGTCGTGGGGCAGGACATCGTGGTCGAAAGGTTGTTGATTGCTTTATTCACCGGTGGACACCTCCTTCTTCAAGGTGTTCCAGGACTTGCTAAAACATTATTAGTTTCCGTTTTATCAAAGACCATTGACCTGGAGTTCGCACGCGTTCAGTTTACGATTGATCTGTTGCCATCGGATATACTCGGTTCTGAGGTCCTTGATCAAAAGACAAATGAGTTCCGTGTTCATAAAGGCCCTGTCTTTACCAACCTCCTGTTGGCGGACGAAATCAACCGTGCCGCACCAAAAGTTCAAGGAGCTTTACTCGAGGCGATGCAAGAACGGAAAGTCACCATTGGCGGCGAAAACTTTCCGCTCCCTGCTCCATTCTTAGTTATCGCGACTCAAAACCCAGTCGAGCAAGCAGGGACTTTTGAGCTACCCGAGGCTCAACTCGATCGATTCATGATGCTTCACCGATTGGTTTACCCCAAACCCGAGGAAGAAAAAGAAATTTTACGACGTAACGCTCAACTCGGAATTCGAGTCGAAGGGAAGGGAGCCGTAGCGCAAACTGAATTTGATATGCTCAGTAATGAGCCCGCGGGAACAGGGCAACATCTAATTGCGGCAATGCAAGCCGTACAGCAGGTATATGTCAGCGAAGCGTTTATCGAGCATATCGTAGAGATTGTTAACCGAACACGTAACCATCCACTACTTGAACTTGGCTGCAGCCCGCGCGCCGGGATCTCTTTGATCAAAGCCTCTCGCGCACGCGCCTTGATTCGTGGTCGGCACTATGTTGTTCCGGACGATCTTTACGCGCTCGCCGAAGACGTCATCCTTCACAGAATTCGATTGAATTATGAAGCTTTAGCCGACGGTCATACAGGTGCCTCCGTACTCCAGAGCATTTTGCGAGAGTTCGATTAATGCATGGAAACTTGGATTACGTCGATCCGATGGATTGGCGTCAATTTTTGATTGTCGTCAACAAATTGGCAGACAATTTTAACTACGGCACCGACAAATCTCCCTTCCTCGGCTCCGGCGTTGAGTATGTCCAGTCGCGCCAATACCAATATGGCGATCCGGTACGCTCGATTGATTGGCGGGTGACCGCGCGAACGGGCAAAGTATTCGTAAAAGAATTCGAATCCCCCAAGCAAATGCCCTGCTACCTGATGCTTGACACTTCGGCTTCGATGCTCGTCAGCAATCAAGCCCGAAATAAATATGCCACGGCACTTCACATTGCCGGTGGACTCGCATTTGCCTGCTTAGAACGAGTGAGTCCTGTCGGCATCCAAACGACGGGAAGCGATGACTACCAAGTTGAACCCAGTTTATCAAAGGATCAAATACTGCAGTGGTTACACCACTTAAGACGGTACACGATGAATCAACAGTCCATCCTGGGCACCAGATTAAGCCAACTGTGCGGTCGCTTAAAAAATCGGACGTTAATTATTGTCATTAGTGACATGCACGAACCCGCTGCGCTTAATGCGCTTAAAATTGCTGCTCAATTGCATGATATCGCGGTGATTCAATTGCGGGATCCAGGCGAACGCGAACTCAGCGGAACTGGCTTTTTTCGCGCCCGGGAACCGGAAACCGGTAGAGAATTCGTCACCCATGGAAATCGCGAATGGACAGATCCATCCATCCTTAACCAAGAGTTGAAACGGCGGCAAATTGACCACCTTCTAATCGATATTGACAAACCTTTTGCGCACAAGATTCGCTGGTTTTTCCAATCGAGAGGATCACTCGGAAACGGAGCACGATGATGATTCGATTCTCAATTCTGCTATCCCTCCTGTTGCTTACCTGCACCGCTGGTTTCACAACCAACGTACGGGCGCAAAAGAATGAAGCCACCGCAACAGAAGCCACCGAACTGAAGACATCCGTTGGGTACCCTGTTCGAATCTTGCAAACGAAGATTGCTGGCTCCCATTTAGTCGCTCAACCGTATACGGATCGAAACGTTCCCGCCATGGTTCGAATCATTGAGTCTTTTCCCCATGGTACCGACTTTCGATACGACATTGAGTTCAGAGGATTTGAACCGGGGCGCTTTAATATCATCGATTACCTGCAGCGAGAAGACGACTCCGACTTAGTCGCCGCTCCCCTATGGGTCACCGTCGAACCCATTTTAGCGGCAGACAAGGTCCGCCCCATTCCTCTTCCGCAAAATGAGAGCCAATTTCGCAGTTACTACACGCCCATTTTGTTTGTCAGCGGCGTCGTCTGGATTGCGGGTTTACTCGCGATCTTATTTTACGGACGTGGCACGCTAAAAAAGGCATCCATCGTTACCAAAACGATCACACCGGCTGAAAAAATGCGTCCGCTGATCGATGCCGCCATCGCCGGTAATTTAACAAGCGCCCAACAGGCGGAGTTAGAACGTATCCTTTCTGAATTTTGGAGTGCGAAACTGAATTTGGGACACCTTCCAGCCGACCAGTTAAGATCGACGCTACGAGAACACCCCGAGGCAACCAAGATGCTCGAACAAATAGATTTCTGGCTCCATCGCCCTGCCGGCGAATCTGCTCAACCCGTCGATATCAATGCATTACTTAGCCCCTACCAGGGCTAACCCACAACCACCACTTCGGAATGAAAACCGAAAATGAGATCACGTAAAGGCTGCTGATAGACGTGCAATCCCTGAACCAAAACTTAACGTTAGACTTGCTTCCAAGCTTGCTTGCCGAATCAATTCTTCCCAATATCTCTTGGCTGCCAAACAGCTTCAATCGACCATGGGTGCTCTGGCTATTAGTTGTTCCAGTAATTGCGCTCTACTGGATTTGGAATCGCCGCTCTCGCGGTGTCCCGATTCCGGTAGACCATAGTGGCCATGGTTCAGGAGTCGTTGCGAGAATCTTCATCAGCCTAGCCGAATCGACTCCTATCTTAATTGGCATGATCGTCATTTGGATTCTTGCCGGACCGGTGATTCTTGGAAAACCAACCCAAAAACGAGCCGTTACCAATATTCAATTTTGTGTTGATATCTCGGGAAGCATGACCGCGCCGTTCGGCACTGGTTCCCGATACGATGCCTCGATGGAAGCCATCAATTCATTCCTCGACTTCCGTGAGGGAGACGCATTCGGCCTCTCATTTTTTGGCAATGCCGTTCTCCACTGGTGCCCCTTGACGACAGACACGTCAGCCATCCGATGCTCCCCCCCTTTCATGCGACCCGAAATTGCGCCACCCTGGTTTGGCGGAACATCGATTGGCAAAGCACTTCTTTCGTGTCGTCAACTTTTGATGGAACAAGCCGATGGAGATCGAATGATCATCCTCGTCTCCGACGGTGCCAGCAGCGATCTCTCTGGAGGAAACGATGCGGACATTGCCAAGCGTTGTCTAGAACAGGGCATCAAGGTATTTGCAATTCACATCGCAAATTCAGATGCGCCGGCAGAAATCGTTAACATTACTGCGCTGACTGGCGGTGAAGTCTTCAATCCAGGTGACCCGGATTCACTGGCAGACGTATTCCGACAAATTGACAACATGCAAAAATCTGAAATCGAGCAGACGATTGCTGAACAACTGGATCACTTTATTCCTTATGCTTTTCTTGGATTATTGCTACTAGGTATCAGCCTCCTTTCATGCTTCGGATTGAGGTACACACCATGGTAGATATGAACTTCATACCGGAATTCGCAGCGGCGGGTGTTTTCATCTTGAGCGCTGGTGCGGAAGCAATTCACATGATCCGCATTCGTCGCCTGTCCGCTCTGGCGTTTGGCCCCAAATCGAGCCCGGCATTCTGGGTAAGAGCAGCGGCTCCCTTAAAGATTATGGCGTACAGCCTGATTTGCTGGGGACTGGTCTCGCTAATGCTCACGAAACCTAAGACTCACAACTCCACTGAAATTGATGCTACCAAACAACGACACGTGATTTTGCTACTCGATGTTTCGCCAAGTATGAGACTAGTTGATGCGGGTCCGACGGGTACCATCAGTCGCACTCAGCGGGGCGCGGAAATTGTCGAATCTTTGTTTGATCGAGTGCCAATCCGACAATACAAATTAAGCGTTATTGCATTTTATAACGAGGCGATGCCGGTGGTGATTGATACCGATGACCTCGAGGTTGTGAAAAACACGCTTTCAGACCTTCCAATGCATTTTGCGTTTAAAGGAAAGGACACAAATCTTTTCAAAGGACTCGAGCAGGCAGCTAAAATCGCCGCGCCGTGGAATCCTGACAGTGCAATCCTGATGGTGGTCACTGACGGCGACACCGTTCCCGCTACGGGAATGCCACCGATGCCCAAATCGATCAGCAACGTGCTGCTGGTCGGTGTCGGCGATCCAATCACTGGGAAATTTATTGCCGGCAAGAACTCCCGACAGGACACCTCGACACTTCGCCAAGTTGCCACCCGACTCAATGGAGAGTTCCATAATGGAAATGCTCAGCATATTTCATCCACCATGATTTCAAACTTGACTCAGAAAACTCAACGGACTCAGTGGCAGGACCTTACACGACGCGAATACGCATTAATTGCTATCACTCTCGGCACGCTGATTCTCTGCGTTCTGCCGTTTCTCCTGCATTACTTTGGTACGCGATGGAAGCCCGGAATCACTTAAATCAAAGTCCGCAACCCTCAAAGCAATCGGAAACGAACTGAACCTTGCCGGAGGAAGACGCTGTTTAATGTTCAATCCTTTGACGGACAATGCGTTCTAGCTCGCTGACGACTTCACCTAACGTAAGGTCATCGGTAAGCAATTCAATCGCATCCTCAGCCTTCATTAGTCGCCCAACTTCCCTGGTACTGTCTTGTTGATCCCGTAGTTCCTGATCCCGAATGACGGCTTCGAATTCGACAGGTTTCCCAGACGCGCTTAACTGCTCAACTCGCCGCTGAGCCCGCGCTTTCGGAGAAGCCGTCAGGAAGATTTTGCAGAATGATTCCGGAAATGCGACGGTTCCTTGATCCCTTCCTTCACAGACAAAATTACCTTGAGCGGCGATCCTCCGCTGGAGATCAACTAAATAGGAACGAACCGAGGGAGCATTTGCCACCGAAGCGACGCTCCGAGTCACTTCCGGCTCGCGGATCGCCGCGGTGGAGTTTTTCCCGTCTATAAAAACTTCCTCGCCATCAAAGACGATTTCAATTTCAGTCGCGATGGTTTGAAGCGCAGGCTCGTCATGCAAATCCACCCCCTGGTGAATGGCCGCGAGCGTAACGGCACGATACATAGCGCCGGTGTCCAGAAATTGAAAACCTAGTCTTTCAGCGAGTAAACGTGTAACTGAGCTTTTCCCAGCACCCGCTGGACCGTCTATTGCAACAATCATTTTTTCCATCGGATTAAAACTTCGAAATAGTCATTTCGACCAAACTCAACAGTAAAGATCGAATCGTTGCCTTCTTCCAATCCTAAAGACTGGACTGATTCGCCAGAAAACTTGATTCGTTCGGCCGTGGCAATCGAGCGAGGGCAACGCACCGTCAAGGCACCATTACGTCCCTCAGTTTCTCGCATTCGCAATTTCACTCCCACCCACTCGCCGGAAGACAGTTGCCCGGGCGTTTCTTTAAAAATAGGACTCCACCACGTCGCCACGACATTTCGACGATTGAAATGGAACAGCCAACTCGACTCGTTCATATTCGATGACGCTGCTTGTGAAGACTTCAAGACGCAGGGAGGCGTCATCCGCGACCTTGCAGCGGCAAGAGGGTAATCAAGATTTACACCTAATCCAAACGCAAACTGCTGCTGTTGTTCATTTCCAGCGATTAAAACAGAATCAACGAATCGTCGTGAAGCACGTCGATGGTAAGGCAGGCCACCGGTCAGCATCGTTAGCCGCCCGTCATCCTGAACCACCTCTATGTATTGGGTTGCATGAAACCAATCGGTGTAAATGTCCTGCCGAATTTCACCTGCATTGGCGACCAATCGTGACGCTTCGCTTTTCCAGGCCAATCGGGAACACGCATAGTTGTTAATCGACTTTGAAAATTTTGCAATTGGATTAATCTCACCCACGACTTCAACTACCCGCTGGCCACGGGCAACCCGCACCTTTTGCCAATAGTCCGCAATCTTCGTCTCATTATCAAACAAAGTACCACGTGAAGTAAGTGTTCCTGCGATCCGCGATTCCATTGTCAAATTAATTTCATCTGCAGACATTCGGGTATACCGCGCCTTACCCCCGCCGTGAGGATTCGAAGATACTCCTGGTAACCTTACCGCTAATTGCTGACTAATTAAATTAACCCGATTCTTATACAGCTGAATCGATCGAATTCCGCCTGTCTCTCCATCGACCGACAATTCAAAAAACTCATTCCTCAACGTGTTCTCTTCACCAATCAAGGGGTCACTGCGCAACAGGTCCTTCGTGGAAATCGATGCGTCGTCCAAACTAACGCTCCCCATCGAGGGTAACTCAACCATCCAGTGAGCACCTGATTCTGAGCTATCGCAAACGTAAACCGGGGGCGTTTTTTTCAGAGTGCCAACCTTGGCACCGTTGGTTTTAACCTCAACCAGCCGTCGACACCCAAGCGTATTGAGAACTTCCATTTGCTCGCAATCGGAAGAATTCTGCTCAGAACCCTCCAAAAGCGATTTCAATTCAAGTTGCAATTCCTGTATCTCTGTGTCGAGAGAATCTGCCGATTCTTTATCTCGAGAATCTTCTTGATCGATAGCTGTTTCGATTTTCGATTGCAGGCCGTTAATGCGAATCTCAATATCCTGGGCAACCGCCGCTTCCAAATCACGCCAGTGGCAAGCTTGAACGAGTAGCGAACGCAGCGATGTCAACACTTCAAACCGCTGGAAATAATTCGTAAACGCCGAAATCGGTTTCCGCGAATCATGCTCAAGTGATTGCTTAAAATAGGGTGGCTTATATTCCTCCGACGCGAAAGTGTCTCCGTATCCTGGATCGTAAACCGACCCAAAATAGTCATCGAGTGTTACAAACTGACCGAACAGCGCGCCGTATTTTGAAATCCGCACCAGATCTTCGAATGACTCACAGGTACGGTCAGGCCAGTGTACGAAAACGGCTGCCGCAACATGAGCCGAATCGATTTGTTCCCCCAGTTTGACGCCGAGTCCCAGAAACGCGCCGGCATCCGCAGCACTCAACGGAACATCGCCAATGGCCAAAATGGACTGTTCATCATCCCCCGTCCAGCGAATGTTGCAACTCGAACTTAAGGGGAATTTTCCACCGTCCAGGGTTGCATGGACAGCACCTGAGAATCCCATCTGCTCAAGCATCGAAGGTAGCGCCGGCGTCAAACCAAAACGCCGCCGCATAAAAACACTCGGGGCTACCCCAAACTGCGACTCAAGCATCTCGCGACCACGCTTCAAACTGTTCAATATGGACTCGCTTGAAATTAACGAATCCGGCAGTTCATGAGCGAGCCCACCGATAATACTTAAAGTCTTATCTTCCAAACGTGCAATGGTTTTTTCTAGTAACTGCGGACGCCCATTGGCAATCAACTCCCCGGTTTTACCGCTGACAAGAAGGTTTATCGGGTGATCGGACGCTAGTTGGTTTGTCATCGAACGCCCAAGTGTCGTCTTGGCGGTCAGAACAACGTCCATTAATTCAGGCTGAACAGGGTAGTAACCGTTTTTCTCTTCCAACAGCAGGTCAAAGCACCGCCCCAACGCTTCGCGGGCTTTTACCAAATCTCCAGTCGTCGCAAAACCAGCGGCTTCGGCGACCGCTTCTGAAAATTCCGTTTCATCAAGATTACTCGAATACCTGAGTTGACGTGTCATCAACTGAACTTGCAGGAAACCATAACCTAGCGCACAAAAATCCTGAACCAAACCGGGGTCGAGTCCGTCGGCCAGTCGCTTTGCCTCTGAATTGGCCTCAATGGCACGTTCCATGATCGCGTCACGTGAATCGAGCTCTGACAAAACTATCGCTTGGCTGGATTCCAGTTTACTGAGCAACTCTTAATCCATTACTGATTCAGAAATCAGTGGAATCACAGCAAGCAACTGCCCATTCGATTCTGGCGGTTGAGTCTCGTCCGAAGAATCGAGAAATTCTTCGCCGAAACCAATATCAGGGTTATCGACCTGATGCCAACCGGGCATTTGGCCCGCCGATGCAATCAACGCCGGGTGCCACAATGCGGTCCAGCTTGCCAAAAGATTGGCCGCTTCGTGGCCGCGATGATGAATCGGAAAATCCTCCATCGAGTGACAGGGAAGCAAGATCAGGAGTTTTGAATAGTTTTTCATACAAGCGTATGTGATATTTGGACGTTTTTAGGGGCGATCCGTGTTGAGCCCATCGTTCTCCATCGGAACCCCGATTTTAGGCTCAATTCAGGATTTTCGGGACAGGGCAGCCTAAATTTCATTATGAATTAGAGACCCACCGTTGTCTTAAGCGCTGAAAACAGTAGAGTCCGATTAACCGAATTGGTCGTAATGACCGTTAGGTCAGTCGCTGGTCTAATGACTCTGCCAACTGAACAACTCGTTTTGACCAGCACTTGATGCCGATGACTCACGAAAAGACGGGATTTATAACCGAAAATTTGACACATTTTGAAGTCATCCGGTAGAGTTAAACGTGTTTCCGCGGACTTTGTGAGCGAAATCATCGATAACTCCTGCGAAAACCGTACAGTCTTGAAGAAAACCACTCGAAACAAACTTAACGAAACAACGTCACTGAACCTATAATAAAGAATGCTCGAGGACAGCCAATTATTTGGCGAGAGTTTTACCTTATTTTAGTAGTTCCCAGAAATTAATAGGCAGTAAAGATGGCAAAACAAAATGCCGTTTGGGGTATCGACATCGGCCAGTGTGCTTTGAAGGCACTCCGTTGTACATGGGATGCAGATGGCCAGGCCGTCGTCGCAGACAAATATGATTTTATCGAATATCCCAAGATTCTCAGCCAACCTGATTCGGACCCCGAGGAACTCATCAAGGATGCGTTGGAGGAATTCCTCTCTCGAAACGACGTCCTCGGAGATCGAGTTGCCATCAGTGTTTCGGGACAGGCGGGACTATCCCGATTTTTCAAGCCGCCACCAGTCGAAATCAAAACGCTACCGGATATCGTTAAATACGAAGTCAAGCAACAGATTCCGTTTCCAATCGAAGACGTGATCTGGGACTGGCAGCAATTGGGCGGAGTCGTTGTCGAAGGTCGTGCGATTGACGCCGAAGTCGGGCTCTTTGCGATGAAGCGAGAAGCCGTTTACCGAGCTTTACGCCCCTTTGACGATATTGGTGTAGAAATCGACATTGTCCAACTCTCACCACTGTCCATCTTTAATGTCGTCTGCTTCGACCAGATCAAAAACCTACCTGATCCCGAACTCTTTGATCCTGACAATCCGCCACCGTCAGTTGTTGTCCTTTCCATGGGCACCGATACGACCGATTTGATTGTCACCAACGGAATCAAACTTTGGTTGAGAAACATTCCAATTGGCGGTAATCACTTTACTAAACAGCTTTCTCGAGAGATGAAGCTAACTCAGGCAAAAGCGGAGCATCTCAAGAAAAATGCCCGCGTATCAGAGAATCCCAAGGCGATCTTTAAGGCGATGCGACCTGTCTTTAACGACTTGGTAAACGAGGTTCAGCGATCGCTTACCTATTTTCAAAGCATTGAGAAAACAGCGGATCTTTCGGAAATCATTTTGCTCGGGAATGCTGCTAAACTTCCCGGTTTACGGCAGTTTTTAAACAAACAGCTTGATATTGATATCGCGAAAATTTCTGAATTTAACAAGCTAAATGGTGGTGATGTCACCACCCAACCAACATTTTCAAACAACCTTCTTTCGTTTGCTCCCTGTTACGGACTTTGTATTCAGGGACTCAAAGAAAGCAGAATCGATACCAATCTGCTTCCTCAGGAGATTGTCGTTGAGCGAATCATTCGCGCGAAAAAACCATGGGTATTAGCATCCGTGGGACTTCTGACGTTTGGTCTGCTGCTCGGTTATTTTTCAATCGCCAACGCCTGGTGGAGCTCTAACGAAAAATTCGTTGACGCGAACAATGTTTCCTGGAAAAAAGCTATCTCGCAGGTGAAGTCGACGAAAAGCAAGAGCGATGGCTTCGTCGCATCGGACGAAGAGCAAATCAGGCAGCTCCAGCAATTCAATACGATTGCAACCGAACTGACATCAGCCTCCGAAGATAAAGCATCTTGGATTGAATTTTACTCTGCTCTTTCTCAGGCATTTCCAGAAGATCCCCGGATCAAAGCCATCAAGGACGCACAGTCTGACCATCGTGCCGCCCCCACTGAGATTCCATTTTCCGACCGTGAAGAACTCTACGTCGATCATGTCGAATCTGCGTATTTCCCCAATTTGCAGTCGTGGTTGAGTGACATCATGCCAATTCACGAAAAAATGTTCCAATTGGATCAAGAAGAAATAGACAAAATGAAGGCCGGGGGTGCCTCAGCTGAGGACGTCGAAGACTTGCTCGCCGAAGCACAAGATATGCAAGAGGATACTGGAAATTATTATCCAAGTGGAGAAATAGAAACCTCCGATGTCGGACTTGTGGGTCCACTTGGAGGGATGAAAGGTTGGGTCATTGAAATTCGCGGCCATCATTTTCACAACAGTGATGAACAACTCGTTAAACTCAACATGGGCAAGGCCTATCTTGTGAAAACCTTGATCAAAACACTTCTTGAAAAGGAAGATGTAGTTCTCCCTACCAACGGTAAGAACGAGCTATTCTCTTACGCTGATATTGGCATTACATTCCCAACGGTCACGTATCAAACACCACTCGAGAAAAAGACCATCAGATTCGACCCGACGGCGTTAGAAGGGGCTGACGAAGACTCAGCCGCCGGTGCTGGAGACGGCCGCGGAAAATTCAGCGGCGGTGCGGGAATGGGCATGGGAATGGGCGCCGGTGAAGGCGCCGGGATGGGTGATACAGGAACTGCATCGGAATCACTCTCACCGGATGAGGATCCGAACATTCAAGAAGTCAATGAATTTACCTTTGTCGTGCAGATGGCCTGGACGCCTCGTTCGGAACAAGAACGATTGGATGCCCGGGCTGCCCGAAAACAAGCTGAAGCAGATAAAAATGCTGCCGATGCTGAAATGGTTGAGGACGAAGGTTAACTGTCAAACTGATTTTCGATGGGTGAACTCGTTGAGCCAGTTGCCGTCGTGAAACACGAAAACCATCGGTAACCACCGATTTATTTAACAACGAACTGGGCAAGTGCCTAATCAATATTTTGAGGATTAAATCATGGACCAATTAGCTCCTGCAATTGCTTGGGTCAAGAAAAATATTTTCTGGCTAGTCTGCGGAACCCTTTCCATTGCGATGGTCGTCTCTTGGTTTTTAATAACTAACGGCATTAACGGTGAACGTACCAAACAAGAGGCACAGCTTAAAAAGTCTGTCTCCACCGCAAAGGGCATTAAGACCGTTACGGCCAATGCTCTTCCAAAAAATGGCGCGGTTGAAACAGAAGAGGAAGAAGTCATTGCTGCTCATCCGAACGAAACCTCCAGACAGGGTATGCAAGATGAATTAAGTGCAACGATCGACTCGATTGTCGCCGCTTGGACCATCAGAAAACAGGCTCAGGATTCGATCCTTGTCTGGCCAAAGTGCATTCCGAGTGACACGTTCATCAACTATTTCAGCCAATTTAACCCGCCGGAAACCATGCCGGACGAACTAAATTCGGCGGCGGGAACCCAAATGGAGCAAATGCTGACTCTTTACAAACAAAAAATTCCAGAACAACTTGCATACCTCTGCGGTGACGACGTTTTGAGAGCCTATTGGAAATACGATCCGAAGTATTTGGAAGACACAGCACCAACTGAGGACGAAGACGACGGAGACCCTACCGGAGGCGGATTCGGACGCGGTGGATTTGGCGCGGGTGCCGGTGGCGCTGGCACAGGTGCGCCAACGTTGAGCTCTCCAGCGATCGACATGAACCAATTCGCTGTTCGGTGGAGCGACAAAAACCAAGATCTGTGGAACGACAAATTAACGACATTCAACGGATACGACGGCAATCAGTTTGATTACCCAAGCCCACTGCAATGCTACATGCTTCAGCAGGACCTGTGGCTTCTAGAAGCAATGTTTCGGATTATCCGCGAGGTCAATGGCGATTCAAACGCGAACGACCTCTCTATCATCAAGAACATCGATCACGTCGCTTTCGGAAGAGAAGTTGGTGGAAAACTGGGCGAACTCACCCCGGCCGATCCGCGGCTTGGCGATAAAACCAGCTCTGGAATGTTCGGGGGAACATCAAACGAGGGATTCCCAGGTTCGTTTGGAGGTGATGGTGGAGAAGAAGAATACGATGAAGAGGGAAATTTTGAGCCCGACGGAGACTTCTTTAGTCGAAGCATGCCCTCCGGCGGCGGAACAGACGCTGGCGATGGATTCACCAGCAGTGTCCCCTACGACAGACGTTATGTCGATGTAAACTTCGAGCCACTTCCAGCGGATGTCGTCAAAGGCGTGATCACTGGACAGGAACTGCCGGAGACGAATCTCGAGCTTATCGTTGCTAAACGCGTACCGGTTCGGATTGCGTTAAAGATGGATGAACGAAAAATTGCCGATTTCATGGCAGCCTGTGCAAACTCGCCATTCGCTTTTGAAATTCAACAGGTTCGCTGGAACCGACATACTCCAGGCGGTGACGACATCCTCCTCAATGGAGGCTCCGGCGGTGCCGGTGCCGCAACGGAAAAGCGAAGCGGAATGGGTCAAAATCTTGGTATGGACGGATTCAACCCAACCACCCTCGAGGTTGTGCCTGTAGAAACGCGAACTAACTATGACGTCAATGTCGAGTTTTTTGGAATTGTGAAAATTTACAATCCAGTACGTGAGGACGAACTTAAGCGTGCTGCCGGGCTGGAAGAAGATTCCGGCATAAGCGACGATTCGGCTTCAACTGCCAATACAAGAAGCGACAACCCTGCAAAACCGTAGAGCGGTTTAGAGAATCCATTGGCACGACTTTCGTTCCAATGGACCAACTAATCGCGGCCGAGCAAGCCATTGCTCAACTTTACATAACGACAACCTAAGACGAATTACAACCCAATTTCAGAATCGTTGCCCCTTGTTTTCAGGGTACATTTACGAATCTGATCAGGAGATTTGAATATGATAAAGCCAGATTTCAGCAAAGCCGCCATGCAAAAGTTCTTTTTGTATCATACCGAAAAGCTGATCATTGTTGTGGCGGTGGTCGCGATGGCAGCCTTCTTTTGGATTGGCTTTGGTATCGAACCCTATTCCGATAAATCGCCTGATGAATTAGTAAAAATGGCAAAAGATGCCGAACGCTACATCGATGCGGACACCAGCTGGGATGAGATTAAATCCTTTCGAACTGGTCGAAAAAACGTTGACCAGATCGTTCGTGACGGCAGCAAAGTAAATGCTTCCATTTACAAGGTCGATCCGTTTACAGGAATCGCAGCTCGCACACTTGATGCGCGAATGGATCCAAGTATTTTTGGGATCATTGAACCGGAAGCTGTTGTTTTCACAGCTCCGCTGCTGATTGACATTGGTCGTCTCGACGATCAGTTTGCTTACTATCCGACCGCTCCGAGCAGTGATTTAGACGAAACTGATGACGGCATGGGCGGATTTTCCCCCGGTTTCGATTTTGGCGGGGACGAAGGCGGAGAAGAAGAACCCGGTGGTGGTGAGGAAGAAGATTTCGGACTTGGCGGTAGAGGAGGAGGCGCTGGAGGATTCGGCGAGAGTGAACCCGAAGATGATGAAGAAGAAAATCCAATCCCTACGCTCGAAGGCATTGGCTCCAAAATGCAAACGGTAAACGTTCACACCTTGAAAGGCGTGCGGCCGACTCACCACAACTTCGCCCCCACAACCCAATCGGCAATCTACAACATTGTTTGTGTCACTGGATTGGTCGACATCGAACAACAATGGAAAGAGTACGAAACTAGTTTCGCGTCAGCCATGGGCTACTACCCCGACCGTGACAAACCGACTTACCAGTATCTGGAAGTCGAACGTAGAGAAGTCGGTGAGAAAGAGTGGTCGGACATTTCTGACAAAACTTCATATTATTTCCCCTCGCTGTTCCCGAGTATGCACCGAATGCCCAAGGCTTTCCACAACTCGGCACCCGATATCGTGGCACCTCAGCATTACGACCCAGTTCTGACGGGACCTATTCCGGCAATTTTTAATTTCGACTACCGTCCCTACGTAAACCACTCAAAACTAGCCGAAAACCGACGAGAATTCCCCGAATTTACTGCGGAAGAAGAAGCCGAAGAAGTTGACGCGGACGACATCCTCCAAGGCAATATCAACAAAACCGGAAAACCCGGTTCGGCTGGTGGTGGCAATGCCGGCAAATTTGGTGGTGGCATGGGAATGGGCATGGGAATGGGTGCCGGAGGCTTAGGCGACCCAACTGGCGGTGGTGGACGCGGAGGATCTTCACCCGGTGGCTCTGGAGGCGACTTTGGAATGGAAGCCCCTGAAATCGTTCAATCCCGTGCTGGAAGCGATTTTACCGACCACATCAAAGCGATTGACAGTGAAAAAGCTCAACACCAATACCGCTTAGTCAGGTTTTTTGACTTCCACCCAAAAGAGTCCGGCAAGACTTATGAATACCGCATGCGGTTGTGGTTGGGAGATCCGAACAATGAAGACCTCGGAAATCAGTTTACCAACCGACAATCTGGTGGGATGACTGATTTAACAGGTATGGGCGGCGGAGGTGGCGACATGGGAAATCGCCAGGATGGCGCTGACGAAGATGACAGTGCTGACCAGGAAGATCCGGACGGAGACGGAGACTACGCAGCAAACCAACCGTCTAACTCGGGCACCACTTCTGACAAACCAGAAGCAAAGTACGTAAGGATCACCAGCACAATGCGTAACCCAGATGTTCGCAAACGACTGAATCGTTCCAAAGAAATAGAAGATCCCAAAAAGAATATTACGACCTATGTCGTCTCAGAAATTCGTGGCAAGGACGAAAATGGGCAGGATATAATCGAGGAAATCGTCGTGCCACGCGTTGCGGTTGCCCCAAACAATACGAACGACGGGCAAGACTATACCTATCAGGACTACCTACAACACGCTCGACCATCCGAGTGGAGCAAACCGGTAACTGTAAAAGTCAAGCAAACGCGTGGTCAGGTTGCCGCAGGTAGCGTAACCCCGGGAAAAACTCTACGGCTTTCCCAGAATGGCGCTAACTTTGAACTACCCGTTGGCGAACCTGAAGTTGAAGTTGCAGCGTCCTCTTGGTGGGAACAAAATCTCGGCACCGCACTTCCAACCAGACAGACCGTTCATCGCGGAGATGCCTTGGACTTTATTGGCCCGTCTTACTTTCTTCACCCAGCAACACTCGAAGTAAAAGTCGCCAAAAACGATCCGGAAGCCGAAGGTCCTAACCAATATGACGTTAAGATCACCACCGGCATGGTGGTTGTGGACGCGATCAGTGGCGAAGAACTGGAACTTCCGCGAACCGAGAAAATGCGTCATCAAACCGCTAGTGAGATCCTCGTCATGGACGAGAACGGTAACTTTACAGTTAAAAACGACATGAATGACCGAACCCAATTTAGAAATATGCTCCATCTCGCTGACGAGTCTCAAACCGTCGGTAAAGGCAAGAAGCGAAAGAAGAGCAAAGATGAAAAAGAAGGTACCGGCGGCGGTAAATTCAGCGGTGGTGGCGGAATGGGCGGAGGTGACTTTTAAACCCTCCTCATCCATCAGACACGCGAAACCTGAATTTTTTATTCACTCGCTTGCAACCTGAAACCAACCCAGCCGCAATTCGTTGCGGCTTTTTTTATGGCATCCTGCCAATTGCCCCACAGCTTCGTAATGGAAGCCTGTTCAAAAACAATGTGGACCAAAAGCTCAAATCAACAGAAACCGACGCTAGCACGAAATTCAAGATTCATAGGTAAAACCCGAGTAAACCGGCAATTTCTGCTACAAATAAAACAACTGCTATCACGACCAGACGATTCTCTCATTTTTTCTCCCGATTGATGTTGACGGCTAAAACGCACATCGCTAATTAACCCCATCGAAAAGAATCGTGCGCTGTCTACGGACTCCACCGGTCTGCCGCTTCACTGGAAGCGGTGCTAATTTCCTAAACGGATTTAGGAATGGCCAAGGGGGGAATTAACCCTGTGATGCCGTGGCACAGCTTTAACAACCTTACAGGGTATTTTAGGCGTCACAACAACAAGGAGAGTTGCGTGAGAGTCTCCGTGCGACTTAAGCAAAGTTTATGGGCATCAGCCCTAATGGTATCGACGGTAGTGATTCAGTCACCATCGACGGCACTCAGTCAGACACAGTTTCCAGTCCAGGATTCGGGTGCCGTTCAGGCAATTCAACGAATCCCGTTGGAAACTGACAAGGCAAAACTGGCCGAGGCCAGAAGTGCTTTGTTGAAAGCAAGGCAAGCACTCGCCAAGAGCGATGTCGCCACTGCAAAACAAATGCTGGAAACGGCTAAAGGTATCGACATCGATTACCAAACAATCGGCGATAGCCCAGCTACCGTGCAGTCGATGATCGATCGGCAGTTGTATCTTGAAGAACTTCGCCAACAAAATAAGCACGAAGCGTTTAATGCAGGCGCTGCTTCCTTTTTGTTGACGCAGTCCGAAGCTCTGATGCACTATCAGGACTACGAAACAGCTGAGACCTTGGTAAAAACAGCCAAAAGCTTCCCTGTTCAATTCAACGCCACCATCGGAAACCCCGATGAATTGTTGAACATGATTACGGCAGCGAAATCGGTTCAGGATGCAAAATCCAAAATGGTCGCCCCCCAGGCAAAGCCATTAGAGCAATCGCTAAAATTGCTGTCGGAAGCCCAATTGGCGTTCGACCAAGGAAATTTCGCAGAGGCTTCCAAGCTTGTCAATCAAGCGAAGACCTTAAATGTGCCAGACACAGCGTTTGCTGCGAACGCACCTCGACCGTGGCAAATGGAGTTGAAAATCCAAAATGCCATGAATCGTCAGTCTTTCGATCCTGCCGTAATCAAAGCCAGCTTTGACAACAACGCCGGCGGAGTAGTAAAGACCCTGTACGATCCGGCTACGGACGCGACTAAAAACGTCGCCGCCTCTAGCACAGACGGGGAAGCGACGAAGTTCAACCCAATTCCAAGAACCGCAATGGGGTACTACCAAGCGGGCCTGGTAGCGATGGGTAATAAGAACTACGACGAAGCGAAAACCTATTTTGAGCGAGCTTGGAACAATCGTGCTGAGCTCGATCCAAAAATCTCTCAGTCGATCCAAGATCAACTGAATTATCTCACAATGTCAAAACCGATGCCTGCTGCAGGATCCGGGAACTGGCCGAATCGTCAAGTCGCACAGACGATCGACCTCAACGATGCTTCTTCGCAGCAAACAGCAACTTTTAAAGAACTGCAATCTGAGATCTTTAAAGAACGAGCAAACGCCGAGCGAATGCTTGAATCAGATCCACGCAGTGCCCTTGAAAAAATGACGATGTTACGCAGTAGAATCGTTCAGTCGAAGCTCGAAGCAACGAACCAAACGCCATTGCTAACCATCATTGATCGTGATCTTGCGGAAATGCAATCATATATTGATCGCAACCTTCCAGAAATCATGAACGACGAAACGAACGCGGAACGTCGCAACCAAGTTGAAATGCGACGGCAAAAGATGGTGGACGATAGCACCCAACTACAGAAGTTGGTCGAAGAGTTCAATACACTCATCGATGAGCAGCGGTTCCCCGAGGCTCAAGTGGTTGCCCGCCAGGCAGCTGACCTAGCTCCCGACAGCCCTTTGGTTGCAGTTCTGACTGAAAAGGCAACGCTCTTGCGTCGCTTGGACCGAATGGACCAAATCAAGTCCGACAAAGAAGAAGGCTTCTGGGCAGCGATGGCTAACGCCGAGCGTGCTTCTGCTGGAATGGACGACAAAACACCGTTTAAGATCAATGATCCTGAACTGTGGGCCAAGAACAGCGACCGCCGACTGGGACGACTGGAAGAGAGTCGATACAGTTCGGAAGCAGATCGAAAGATCTGGAACACGCTAAGAAACGAGCGGGTTCAAGGCGAATATCGCGGCACCCTTGCGGAAGCCGTCGACCAACTGGCCCGACAAGCAGCGGTCAACATCGTCTTTGATGACATCGCGCTTGCCGCGGAAAATGTCCAAAAAGACCGAATGGTCGACATTCCAATCCGGGAACCGATCTCGTTGCGAAGTGCTCTTGAAGT
>JAAHTH010001340.1_pt1 | contig 21868 bp, 22 predicted proteins | sample 6116091 | NCBI WGS metagenome assembly JAAHTH01 (sample SAMN13939990, study PRJNA603662) | sponge metagenome | isolation source: marine sponge | host: Mycale hentscheli | place: New Zealand | collected 2006 | reverse complement strand
ATTCCTCTTTTTAAAGAATCCATATATATATATTAAAAAAGAATTTTATATTACAAATTCTTTTACTGCTTTATTTTCTTTAAGAATTTGGACCTTAAGTCCATATCTTGCAAACATTGAGGTATCACTTACACCTTCACGATAAATATTCCATGCTTGTTCTGGATTAGTTGAATGTGGTATAAATCTAAAGCCAGCTGTTTTTCCACTAAATCCACCTCCAGGAGTAATAGTAACAGGATTATTAAATGATATAGCAGCTGTATTATCTAAAATACAAGTTTTTACTAATTTACCATCAATATATGCATCCATTGATCTTCCATATAAACTAACTAAAATACAAACCCATTTTTGTAGTGGAATATTAGGAATACCACATGTATTATTATTACCACCTTTTACTCCACAACCAATAGTTAGGTCATTTAATGTATCTCCTAAAGTTAAACTGAATGAACCATGTGTTAATACTGGTTTTGGTTGATTTACATTAACATTCCAATTATCAACATATATCCAAATACAATAAGTAACATTTGCAGAACCAGGTACTTTTTCTAATTTACCTCCATCAATTGCATGTTCTTCTGTAGCATTTTTAGGAGATGAATAACTAGTTTTTGAACCAAACAACCATGATAAAAAATAATATAACAATACTAAAACTATAACTGTGCCTATAATTGAACCCCAATTCATATATATATATAGTAATTGATTTTATTTTTGATAATCATATAAATATTTAATTTGAGATTTAGATAGTGGTTTTGTAAAATAAAAAATATTTCTAAATCCACCTTCAATACCATTTTTTTTTCCTGCAATAATATTATCTTGTGTCATCCATGGGATAATATTTATTTTTGTTGCTACTAATTTATTATTAATAAATATATCAACATTATTATTTTGATAATTAATACAAAAATGGTTCCATCTTTGTAGAGCTAAGTTTTGGGATTCATATACTAGTATCGATTTATTTTGATTTTTATCAGTCGCTTGATTCATAATAATTTTTAAATGATTTTCAGATGCTTTATAGTATATAGTTGGTTTATTATTAAAGCTAATTAATGGTATAAATTGATTGTAAACCCCTTTATAACTAGGTGGTTGTGGATTAATGTTAATCCATCCACTAATACAATAATTATAGTTAAACTTGTTTACAATTGAATGATAGTTATCATTATTATTTTCTTCATCTATTATTTTTTTTGTTTGTGTATTAAATACTGTTTCATAATTTAAATATATTGGATCTTTTTGTATAATATAATATTTTGGTAAGTAAAACCAAAAGTATAAATTATTTGTTGGTAGACCAACTAATGTAATAAAAAAAATACATAATAATAGAAGTAAAATAAGTATATGACTTAATTTCATTTGTTGTAGTTCAAGTTTTAAATAAATATATGCTAGATCTAAATTTGTTCTATTATATTTTATAATAAAAATTAATCCTAAAATAAGGATTATATAAATAATAAGATTCCTTAAAGAATAATTAATATTTACATTGATATAATTTATGATAAATCCTACACTTATTAAAAGGATAAAAACAATCAAACCATTCATAAATTTTTTGTTTATTATGCTATTTGGTATTTTATACATACCAAAAATTAAAATAATAATAAATATAATGCTTTCTCCTAGTTTTCTATAATTATTCCATCGTTCAAAGTCTGAATGTAACCATGATTCAGGAGCAGTTCCATACTGATTTTTTAATCTCTCTGCAATTTTTGAAATATCACCATTATATAAATTAAGTAATTCTTGTAGTTCATTTCTAGTTGGTCGTACAGACATATCTTGTTTTTCATAAAAATCAGTAAGCTCTTTTATTTTTTGTTCTCTATTTAATATAAGAGGTTTATAACTAGTATTAATACTAATAATAGAATCACTTTTTACTTCTGTTATATAATACACGATTACAATACCCAGAACAAATATTAAACCAGCATAGTCTTTTAATTTTTTTAATATAATATCAATCATATTAAATAATATAGATATTATAAGTTTTCTAAAGCAGTTTTTTGTCCGTGACAATCTCTACATAATGCAACTAAATTGCTAATATGATTTGTGCCACCATATTCTAACCGTACCTTATGGTCTACTTCAAACCATGCGGGTAATTGTTTTTTACAATTATCACATTTCCAGTTTTGATTTGCTGCAACATATTTTTTTTTGGTTTCACTTACACTTCTTTTATTAGATTTTTTACCAGAATGTAATATTTTATTTTCTTGAACGGATGTATTAGAACCAAACTGATTAAAATTAAATAAAGGTGTAATAAAATCTTTTGTGTCTCTATCAATCGGTGCATATTTTATGCATGTGTTTGCATATTGTAGCATATCTTTGCTTTTGCCTGGATGTTTTGTATAAAAAAGATATAAACTTAATCCCATAAAAGCCCAGAATGCCATAACATAATATTTTTTAAACTTTACTAATTGTTTTAAGTATTTATTATCATAATATGTATTTGCAATAAGTAGACCAGTAATAATTATAATAAATAATTTAGGCTTCATTATAATTAGTAGTGAAATAAATTATAAAATGACGATATCAATAAATAAAATACAAAACAATATTCCAGCTGAAATTTGTTGATTCTGATTTATCCAACGTAAGAAATCTTCTCTAGGTGCTTTACTAAGTGAAAGTAATATATATATTAATAAAATAATTAAAACTTGACTAGTAATAATAATTTTAAAATAAATAAGTAGTATAGCTGCTGCTAGGATACCTAGAATAGGTAATAATTCATTACTCATGTATATTATAATCATTTATTTTTTTTTCTACCACCACCATTTAATTTTATATTAGTAATTATGTTTTGATTCTTTAAAATCATCAATACTATAAAGGTTAGACATGGAAATAATAAATTCATACCATAACTTTTGATTGTAGCATCATAAAAATATCCAACTACCAAAAGACTAATTGTATAAACAATAATATAAATTATTGACATAAAGATTAAAAGCCATAATCCAATTGCTATTAATCTTAAAGATATTATTGTCATTGATTTAATTATATTATCTGGTAATTTATATTGCATAATACTAAATAGTAAAATAATTGAGGTAATACATGAAAGAACTGGCTGTTTAAAATAATTACTATACATCTTTAAAAATATATTCGTTTCTGGAGATGATTCATATGCTAATTTTTTACTAAAATCTATGATTATTATATTTAATACACCAATAAAATTTGTTTCAATGCTAGTATCATTAGAATCTTTAAAATTTCTTTTTAATATATTTTCAATATAAGGATTAATTATAGAATTATTTTGACGTGATGTTTGTTCGGTAGATTGAAATATTAAATTGATACAACTAATTATGATTAATAAAGCACTTAATGTTACACCAATATAAGTAAAATATTTATTAATATTTGGTATCAAATCTTTATAAATTAATTTATTATTGGTATCTGGCATATATATATATATATTCTATTTTTTAAAAAGTATAATAACAAAGATTAGAAGTAATAATATTAAAATAATGCCATTGATAGGTGACTGTTTTTTTTCATCTATTGGTTTTTGTACGGTGGTATATTTGACAATATAATCATGAAAAGAAAATCTAGGTTTATTTAGCTGTTCGTTTACTTTATTATGTATAAAATGCATCCATTTACATAGAGCCGCTTGTGAATCTAAATAAGGTTTAAGAGGATACTTATCTAATAATTCAGCAAAATTATCTCCAAATGAATGATCCGGTATAAAAATAGGAATATTAGAAATTAAATCATAGTATTTTTTTTTTACAACAGAATTAGGATATTTAGGATAGGCTAAACATATAGAATGTAGTGTATGCCAATAATTAGGACCCCATTTTGTTTTATCATTATTCATAAATAATATAGATATTGAATTAAAACTTTAAATTTAAATAAATTAAGATGTCATCTATATTATTTTGTAATAATTGTGGAAAGTTAGGTCATTCATATCAAAAATGTAGAAAACCAATATTAAGTCTAGGAATAATCGTAATACGTTTTAAACCTAAAATTCAATATTTATTAGTACAACGACGAAATACTTTAGGATATGTTGATTTTATACGTGGAAAGTATTCATTAACTTCTACAAATTATATCCAAGAATTATTTAATTTAATGACTAATAAAGAAATAAAAGAAATAAAAACAAAAGCATTTAATATTTTATGGAAAGAATTATGGTTAGAGAATGAATATCAATATAGGAACGAATATAATAATTCAGAAATAAAATTTAATGAAATAATGAATGGATATACAAAAGACAATACATTATTTTCAATAGATAAGTTTATAAATTCACGTGATACAGAATGGGATGAAGCAGAATGGGGATTTCCTAAAGGAAGAAGAAACAATAATGAATCAGATTTTAAGTGTGCTATTCGTGAATGGGTAGAAGAAACAGGGTATAATAAATATAATATTCAAATAATAAATAATATATTACCTTATAGTGAATTATTTTTAGGAACAAATAATAAGGCTTATAAATATAAATATTATATCGGGATAATGAAGGAAACTATACCAATTAGTGTTAATTATGAAAAGAGTGAAATTAATAAGGTAGAATGGTATACATATGAAGAATGTATGAATTTATTTAGATCATATAATCATGAAAAAAAGGAATTATTAACACGATTAAATAATATTTTAAAAAATAGTATTATATATTAATGCCTTCAAAAATTAAACGAATAAAATTAAGAGTGAATAAAACTCCTTTTATTTTATATCCAAATTATGATGATCCAAATTTTAATATTAAAATATCAAATAAGAAGGAATTTAATGAACGCAAGTATGATGGAAAGATAAAAAAAGTAGAATCTACGAATGATTGTAATAAATCCTTTCAAATAGCCCCTCACCAGTATTTTGTACGCAATTTTCTATCTTTTAATACACCATATAACAGTTTGCTTTTATATCATGGATTAGGTACAGGCAAAACTTGTTCTGCAATTGGTGTTTGTGAAGAAATGAGGGAATATATGAAACAAGTAGGTATAAATCAACGAATAATCATTGTAGCTTCGCCAACCGTACAAGAAGAATTTAAAAAACAATTATTTAATGATAGATTTTTAAATAAACGTGGTAAAGAATGGAATTTAGAAGGTTGTACTGGACTATCATTTTTAAAAGAGATAAATCCAATAAAATTAGAAGAACGTTCACGGGAAACAATTATACGTCAAATAAACCGATTAATTTCACAATATTATATTTTTATGGGTTATATTGAATTTTCTAATTGGATTACAAATAAACTTCGTATAAATGACAAAGTGCAAAATAAAGACCAAGTTAAAAAAAGACGTTTAATAAAATTATTTCAAAACAGATTAATCGTTATAGATGAAGTTCATAATATTAGAGACTCTGATGATGTACCATCAAAACAAATTATAAATAATTTGATGGATGTAGTTAAACATGTTGAGGGTGTTCGATTACTATTATTATCTGCTACGCCAATGTATAATAATCCAAATGAAATTATTTGGTTATTAAATTTGATGATGGCAAATGATAAACGAAGTTTATTATCTATAAAAGAAGTATTTGATAATGAAGGGAATTTACTTGTAGATGATGATGGTAATAATATAGGAGAGAGATTATTAATGCAAAAGCTTAGAGGATATGTGTCTTTTGTTCGTGGAGAAAATCCATATTTATTCCCTTATAGGATATTTCCAAAGTTATTCAGTAAAGATTCTATAAAAAATATAAGTTATCCAAAAAAAACAATTAATAATAAAGAGATACTACAACCAATTCAATATACAGATATCCAATGTGTTAGGATCCAAAAAACTCAAGAAGATATATATAAAAAGATAACAGAGGAATTAAAACAAAAAAAAACAATAAAGACTGAGGATAAATTTGGATATACACAGTTATTAAAGCCATTAGAAGTATTAAATATTTGTTATCCAACAGATAATTTAACAGGCATAGAGGGTTTACGTTCCCTAGTGAATTATGAAGAAAGTAAAGATCCTCCACAAAGATTTAATTATGAAGTAAAGGAAGATTTAAAAGAAGAGCATGAAGATTTTTTTACATTAGAAAAAATAAAGGATTATAGTTGTAAGATTGAGTCAATTGTTAAATCAATTATAAATACAACAGGAATAGTATTGGTGTATTCACAGTATTTAGAAGGTGGATTAGTGCCATTAGCTCTAACATTAGAGACATTAGGTTATAGTCAATATGGTTCTACAAAGCCATTATTAAAGGCAAATCCTAAATCAAAGAAGGAGAAATATATAATGATTACGGGAGATAAATTTTATTCAAGGAATAATGCTGCGGCAATAAAAGCAGCAACAGGTATAGATAATAAAGATGGAGATAAAATAAAGATAATTTTAATATCAAAGGCAGGTTCAGAGGGTGTAGATTTTAAGTTTATAAGACAGATACATATTATGGAGCCATGGTATAATTTAAATCGTATAGAGCAAATAATTGGTAGAGGAGTAAGAACGTGTTCTCATAAGGCACTACCATTAGTCAAACGCAACGTCCAAATATTTATGTATGGTACATTATTATCAAATGATGAAGAGGCGATAGATTTATATATATATCGATTAGCGGAAGCGAAGGCAATAAAAATAGGAAAAGTAAGTAGAGTAATAAAAAAGACAGCAGTTGATTGTATAATCAATGGAGAGATGCAAAATTTTGATGAATTATCTATGAATCAGACATTAGATATAGTTTTAGCAAGTAATAAACGTATACAATATAAGGTGGGAGATAAGCCATATAGTGCAACATGTGATTATATGGAAAATTGTAGATATCAATGTAATCCAAGTATAATGAATAAAAAGATAGATTTATCAACCTATAATGAAGATTTTATTTTATTAAAAAAGGAAAAAATAATACAAATAATAAAAGATTTGTTTTCAGAATATTATGTATTGAGTAGAGAGCAACTATTTAAATTAGTAAAAGGACAAATAAAATGTAGTAATGAAGAGATTAATATATCAATAAATACATTATTAGAATTAGCAAATTATTTTTTAATAGATAAATACGGTAGATTAGGTCATCTAATAAATATTGATAATTATTATTTATTTCAGCCGGAAGAATTAAACAATATGAATGTATCCTATTTTGAGCGTAGTCGTCCTTTAGAATATAAAAAAATATCATTATCACTAGATACAAAAGAAAATAAATTATTAGAAAATAAAAATCAATTATCTATTGTAGATAAAATACATTCAATTGTAAAATTAATTTTAAGTGATGAAAAACCTAGTCGTGGTGAGAAAAATTATTATAAATATTGTCAGATCAATATACGGAAATTATCCTCTGAATTTAATTATAACAGATCTGATATATTTACTGTTATTATCCATCATATAATAGATACATTAAATTTTAAAGACAAGTTAGCTCTTATTAATTACTTGTATTATACTGAAAATATCAAAGAAGATTATCTACAAATTATGAAATCATACTTTGATAGTCAGATCATATCTGCGTCTGGGATTAATGCTTTATATATAATCAATGATAAAAAAGTAGATTTAATAGTTCAAGGTGAAAAAAACTGGATACCTGCACAGAAAACAGATAAATTAGCATTAACAGATACAATAAATAACTGGAAAGAAGTAAACAACTTGAATACTATTATAGGATTTTTTATTAGTTTTAAAGGAAAAGATTTAGTATTCAAGAGTAAAGATTTTACAATAAAACGTAGTAAGGGTGCTAGGTGCGACCAAGCTTCTAAATATAGTGAATTTGGTGTAGTGACACAAATAAATAAGTTATTGGGTGAAGAAACATTAACAAAAGAAAACACAAAAGGTGTTTCAATTATAGAATTATGTCAATATTTGGAATTATTATTAAGAATGAAGGAATATACACGGGAGAATGGTAAAACATATTTTTTAAGTCCAGAGAAATCTAAATTAATAGATATTGAAACTTTAAAAAATTGAATTAAATAAAAAATATAAAGAATTAATAGTAATGCCAAGCAAAAGTAGAAAGATATATCAACGTTCAAGATTATCAAAAAAAGTTAAATTATCTTACAGTGAAATTAATGAGAATTTAGAGGATATATTATTGAAAAAATTAGTAAAGCTATATGAAGGAAAATGTCATAAAGAGGGTTATTTTAAAAAAAATTCAATAAAGATAATCCAATATTCTACTGGAGATATTAAACGTAATGATGTAGTAGATTTTGCAGTATTATTTGATGTTGAAATTTGTTATCCAGTAGAGAATCAGAAATTGAATGTGATTGTGAAAAATATAACCAAAGCAGGAATTAGGGCTACATTAATCAATGATGATGATGATCCTTTAGTTGTGTTTATTATGCGAGACCATTATAATAAATCAGATTACTTTAATCAAGTAGAAGTAAATAATAAGATTGATGTAAATATTATAGGTACTAGACATGAATTGAATGATATTAAAATGTATGTAATTGCTGAGCTTATAATTCCAAAAACACTTAAAAAATAATATACTATACTATTTAAATATGGATTTAGTAAAATTAAAAACTAAAATAGAATCATTTTCAAAAGAAAGGCAAAAAGAGATTTTGAATATTCTTATTCAAAACAATATAGATATATCAGAAAACACAAATGGTTGTTTTATAAATTTATCAATGACTCCTCAACCTGTTATTGATAAAATATATGAATATTTAAAGTTAATAGATAAGCAAGAAGAAGATTTATTAAAAATAGAGGAATTAAAAAAGGGTTATATAAAACAATATTTTAAAAATGATAATAAAGAGACACAGGAAGAATTATTACATGAATGAACTTATTACGGAATTACAAAGATATGAATTAACAAAGAGTGATTTAAAAAAGGAAATAGAAAAGGTAGTAAAAAAAAAAGAAAAATTAGACTATAAAACTCTGTATGGAAAGAGGAATAGTACTAACTATTTATTATTTTTTATTATGAGTAAGTATGATTGTATAGATAAAATAAAGTTTGAATTTATAAATAAGGTAAAAATAGAGTTGATAGAGTTAATTAGACAAAATAAAGTTCATTTAAAAAAATTTAAGGTAAAAGTAACTAGTATAGAAGAAGATATACTTTATTCAAAAGATATCAGTTTAACTACCTTAAATATTATATGTTTTTTAATGAATTTATCTATAATAATCATAAAATCAAATTGTTATTATTATTTTGATTATGGAAATAAGGTACATCTGTTAGATGGTATAAAATATAAATTAGATATAGAAAAAAAAGATGTAAATAAATATATACTAGATTATTTTCATCTAGAGTATACAGATAAGTTATTATTATGTGTAAATAGTTATAAACGTGCAGATTTAGATATAATTGCTAAGAAATTATGCATCGTGTCATCTACATATAAATTAAAAAATGATTTATATAATGCGATAATTAAGAAATTAAATGAATTAATATAAAATAATAACAATAACATATATAGATGAGCGAAGCTATAACGCTTTCATATATATTAGATCTACATAAAAAGACAAAAGGATTAGGATATTCTGAATTAAAAAACTCTGTTAATGAGCTAGAGATTCGTTTTGGAACGATTACAAAAGTAAAAATTTCAAAGCAGCAATATAACAATGTAATTAAAAAGTTAAGAGCTTGCGGGTTTCAATCAATAAATTTAGATGGTTCAACCTCATTAAAAATATATAATAAAAAGAATAATATTCGTGTAGAAATCCCAGGATTAACTCTTATAAAAAAATATTGTAAAACGGATAGTTTAGATGGTATAAATTGTTTATTTATGAGTAAGAGTTCGGCTATTGATAAAGATAAACAAGTAATTAAGCCAATAGATAATAAAAATCTAAATATTAGAACAAGTTACCAAACAGAGACTATACATAATAATCAAGAAGCAATGATAGAAGAATTAAAGTCTGATTGGACTAATTTAAGTCATAAATATAGATTAATAAACCGTGTAAGTTTCAAACATAAGAGTGATGAAAGTATAAGAATTGATTTAAGTATTGTAAAATCCACAAAGGATTTTCAACGTGTATCAATGAGGGATATAAATTTAGGTAAGCGAGAGGAGATATATGAAATTGAAATAGAATTAGATGGTGAAGTGCATGATAATACAGAGAAATTATTAAAAAAATATATAATGTTTGTCTTATCAGGTTTACAGGATAGTCCATATCCAATTGGATTATTAGAAACAAAGAGTGTATTAGATGAGTATTTGAAATTAATTGATAATAAAGGCCCGGTAAGGCCACAGCAGTTTATAGGTCCTTCATCAATTAGTTTACAAAAAGTAAATATACTTGATGAAGTATCAAATATGCCAAATATAAGAAATAACTATACAGTAACAGATAAGGCTGATGGTTCAAGAAAGCTTTTATTTATAACTAATTCTAAAAAAGTATATTTAATAACAACAAACATGCAGGTCCAATATACAGGTACAATAATAAAAGATGAAAATTTTTGTAATACAATATTAGATGGAGAGCATATTTTACAAGATAAGTTAGGTGATTATCAAAATCTGTATATGGCATTTGATATATACTTTTTAAAAAAGGAATCAGTAAGGGACCTACCATTTGTATTAGATGAGCCATCAGATAAAATGAGATTGACAAAATTAATGAAGATGATAAAAAATATAAAGTGGTTTAAATTTAATGGTACTAAGGCACCTATAAATATTATGTGTAAAAAATTCCATTGGGGTGGTAAATCATCTACAATATTTGATGCATGTAAAAAAGTCTTAGAAACAGAATATAATTATGAGATAGATGGTTTAATATTTACACCAAAGAACCTATCTGTTGGGGCATATGGTATTGGAAAAGCTTCTGCATTAAGAAAAAGAACATGGAGGCACTCATTTAAATGGAAGCCTCCAAAATTTAATACGATAGATTTTCTAGTTACTACAAAGAAAGATAAAAATGGTAATGATAAAATTATAAATAAGTTTAGTGAAGGCGAGTCATTTACAACAAGTAATATCGAAAAGTATAAAGAGTTAGACTTACGTGTAGGTTATAATGAGGATCAACATGGTATATTAAATCCTTGTCAAATTATATTAGATAATGATTTTAGTTATAAAAAAGATAAGAATGATAGGAAATATGTGCCAGCGTTATTTTATCCAACAAATCCATCAGATGAAACCGCACATATTTGTCATATAAAATTGACTAAGGATAAATATAATAATGCAGTAATGAAGACAACAGCAAATGAAATATTTGAGGATAATATGATAGTAGAATTTGCCTATGAAAATAATATATGGGTACCATTAAGAGTTAGATATGATAAAACAGCAGAATTAAAAAAATATGGTAATAATTTTGGTAATGCATATCATGTAGCAAATGATGTATGGTATTCAATTCATAATCCTATTACAGAAGAAATATTAAAAACAGGTGAGATGGAAGGTGAAACAAATGAAATTTACTATAATAGAGATAAACATAAGACACAGACAATAAACCTAAGAGAATTTCATAATAAGGTAGTAAAAAAAAAATTAATTATGAGTATATCAAAACCAGGTAATCAATTATTAGATTTATCAGTGGGTAAGGGGGGTGATATGCCAAAATGGAGAGATGCTAAATTATCATTTGTATATGGTATAGACATATCTAGTGATAATATAAATAATCCGAATGATGGTGCTTGTGCTAGATATATAAATTTAAGAAGAAAATATAAGAATGTGCCAGATGTAATGTTTGTAAGAGGAAATACGGCATTAAATATAGAAGATGGTTCTGCATTTTTTACAAAGAATGATACATTAATAAATAATAGTATATATTCATTAATATCAAACAGTAGTGAATTGCCAGAGGGTTTAAAAAAGGTATATGGTAAGGGTGTTAATAAATTTAATATAACATCATGTCAGTTTTCCTTACATTATTTTTTTGAGAATAGAGATATATGTAGTGGTTTTTTTAAAAATGTAGTACAACAAACAGCACTAAATGGGTATTTTATTGGTACATGTTATGATGGAAAGAAAATATTTAATTTATTGGCACAAAAACAAGTAGGTGAATCTATTAAAATAGTAAACAATGAGAAATTAATGTGGGAAGTAATAAAAGAATATGATGAATTACAATTTAAGGATAATAGTTCTTCATTAGGATATGCAATAAATGTATATCAAGATTCAATAAATAAATATTATAGGGAATATTTGGTAAATTTTACATTTTTAGATAAATTAATGGAAAATATTGGCTTTGAAAAAGTAAGTTTAATTGATAAATTACCTGGTGTAGGTTCATTTAAACTATTATATGATAATAAAAATAAGTTAAGTGATGAGGAGATGAAAATATCATTTCTAAATAATTATTTTATCTATCAAAAAAAACATGAAGTTGATATAAATGAAATATTAAAAATAATGTTTAAAGAAGCTGTAACTAAAAAAATAAAACCAGTAAAAATAAAGAGAATTAAACTATCAACTTAATATACATAAATATTAATCATACATATTATGTATGACATATTTAAGTGTACCTAAAAATAGAATTTCATTATTAAATGATTTAATAATTAGACCAGATTTTGATATGAGCACTATATTTATATCACATTCAATGGCAATGTCTTTAATTAAACATAAAAATAAAATAAATGAATATAAGACTAGTTGGGATACATATAAGAAATATATTAATCCATATGAATATATACATACACTAGTACCTGGTTATGGTATTTCAATAAGTAGTTATAGACCAATATCAAGATCTTATTATAAATTTATTGAAAGGGATTATAATTTTGATTTAAATCTTTTTTTTACAAAAAAAATACAAGGTTTTCATCTAGCAGAAGGACCGGGTGGATTTATAGAAGCAATTAATAATTTAAGGTCACCATTAATATATAGCAAGAATGATATATATACAGGAATGACATTAATAAATAAAAATAATAACAGTCCTAATTGGGTCCATTTGCAGGAACAATTTAATAATAAATTTAATTTAGAATATGGTGTATCAAAAACAGGAAATATATTACTAGCAGAAAATTTAGATTATTGTTATAATAAATATGGACCAACACAAGATTTAATCACAGCAGATGGTGGATTTGATTTTTCAAAAGATTATAATAATCAAGAATTAGATTCTTCTAAATTAATTTACGCACAATTTTGTTATGGTATATTTTTACAAAAGGTAGAAGGAGTGTTTATAATGAAGTTATATGATACATTTTATAAATTAAATTGTGATATCATATTTTTATTATCAATATTGTATAATTCCGTACAGATTATTAAACCAAACACAAGTCGATGTGCTAATTCAGAGAGATATATTATTGCTAAGAAATTAAAGAATATTAATCTACAACCATATTTTAGTGTATTTTTTAACATATTGATCCAATCTAAATATCATAAATCTATATCAACAATATTACCAGAATATATGCCTTTATCATTTAAAAATAATATTGAAGAAATGAATATTATATTTGGTTCAGCGCAGATAGAATGGATCACAAAAATAATTCATGCAATAGAGACAAAACAAAATAAAGTTTCTACAAATAATATAAAAAAATGCCTTTATTGGTGTAAGAAATATAATCAAGCCTATAATACTATAGATAATATATATTAAAAATTATATTATAATTATTATTATGTTAGTAGACGATTTTATTCAAAAAACTAATTTATATAAAGAAAAGTATGGTGAGAATACTATTGTTTTAATGCAAGTAGGAGCTTTCTATGAAGTATATGGTATTAAGTATAAAGATAAATTAGTAGGAAGCGATTTAACTAAGTTTACGAATTTATGTGATTTAAGTATAGCGAATAAACACTGTAAGGCACAATTAAAGAATATTATTGGTAAATCTGTAAAGGGTGATGTATATATGGCTGGGTTTAGAGACTATATGTTAGATAAATATATTAAGCGTTTACAAGATAACAATTATACTGTAGTTATTTACAGCCAGGATCCAAATAATCCTAAAATAAGAGAACGTAAAGGAATTTATAGTCCAGGTACATATTTTGATAAAGAGTCACAAGAAATTAGTAATAATATTCTATGTATGTGGATAATTGTTTATAAAAATAAAATGATATTTGGATTAAGTAATTTAAATATTTTTACTGGTACATTAAATATTTTCGAACATGAATCATCTTTTACAAAGTATTCAAATAATCTAGATGATATAGAGAGATTTGTATCAATCTATATGCCCAGACAGACACTAATAATATATAATTGTGAAGAAAAGATAGTAGATAATGTAACAAAACAGGTACAATTATCAGATAAGTGTGTATCAAGGATTGATATAAATAATCCAGGATTAAATAAAGAGAAGGTAATTAATTGTCAAAAGCAAACGTATCAAGTTACTATTTTAAAAAAGTATTTTCCAAAATGGGATTCAGATTATAGAAATATGTCATGTACCACAAGTAGTTTATGTTATCTATTAGAATATGTATGTGAACATAATCCAGATTTAGTAAATAAAATCAAAGAACCTATTTATGATAATTGTAATAATAAATTATTATTAAAGAATCATTCATTAAAGCAATTAAATATTTTAGGAGATACAAATGGTAATAAAACAAGTAGTGTGCTTAAATTTATGAATAAATGTATTTCTCCAATGGGTAAACGATTATTACATAGCAAGCTGACCACACCAACACAAGACATTGAGTATTTAGAAGATGAATATAACTTATGTGATTATATAAAAAATACTGATATGATTTCATCAATAAGAGATTTATTAGTAGAATTAAAAGATTTAGAAAAATTAACTAGAAAAATTGTACTTAAAACTGTTACGCCGTGTGATATTATACAGTTATATTATTCTATTCAAATTTTAAATAAAATATGTGAAATTTTATTTAAGGATAAGGTATTATATTCATATCTAGAAAAGAAGGATTATTCAGATATAATCAGTGATTTAGACGAAGTGTCTTCATTTATTGATAGATACTTTGATATAGATATGTGTGAGTCTATTACAAAACTGCCAATTGATAATAATATTATTAAAAGTGGTATTGATATAGCATATGATAAACAAGTTGATAATTGGACCAAAAGTCAAGTATTATTTGAGGAAGTTAGAATGTATTTGAATGATAAAATTGCAATTTATGAAAAAAAATATAAGGAGGATTATGTAAAAAAACATCAAACAGAAAAGTCAGGTGTTAGTCTAATATCTACAAAGAGAAGGATTGAGTTATTGAAAAAAAATATTGACAAGAAAAAAACATTGAATGACACTATATTTGATTTTACTAAATTAACATTTAATAAATCAACTGCATCCAATTGGACTATAAATAGTCATGAAATAGATAAAGTATGTACTGAGGTTACTTCTTCTAAGGACCGGATGATTGATGAAGTGAACAGAGTGTATAATGAATGGTTAGATAAGTGTTTAGACCGTATTCCATTACTTGATAAAATTAGTAGTCTTGCAGGATTAATAGATTTTATTTTTTGTAAGGCATGGCTTGCAAATAAATATAATTACACACGTCCAATTATTAAAGAAAAAGAAAGTTCTTATTTAGATATAAAAGGTTTACGTCATTGTCTAATCGAGCACTTACTACAAGATGAATTGTATGTAGATAATGATATTTCATTCAATCCATCGCAACTAGGTATTTTATTATATGGTACAAATGCTGTTGGAAAAAGTAGCTTTATAAAATCAATAGGAATTACAGTTATCCTAGCACAAGCAGGATTTTTTGTACCATGTAAAGAAATGACTTATAGTCCATACGAACACATATTTACTAGAATTTTAGGCAATGATGATTTATTTAAGGGATTATCTACATTTGCAGTAGAAATGTCAGAATTAAATAATATTTTAAATGTAGCAACAAATAAAAGTTTAATTTTAGGTGATGAATTATGTTCTGGCACTGAAACAAGTTCTGCAATTTCTATATTTGTTGCAGGAATTGAAGATTTATATAATAAATCTGGTAACGTTATATTCGCAACACACTTTCATGAAATAGTAAATTATGATGAAATTACTGAAAAGAGTAAATTAACTTTAAAACATATGGCTGTTAGTTATAATTATGCTAATGATACATTGATTTATAATAGAAAACTGGCTGATGGACCTGGTAAAAGTATGTATGGGTTAGAAGTATGTAAAGCATTATACTTGCCTGATAAATTCTTGACTAGAGCTCATGAATTACGTAATAAATACAAACCAGATAATAACATTATTTTAGACCAAAAACAATCAAGATATAATAGTAAAAAAATAATTGGATTGTGTGAAAAATGTAAAATAAAAAAAGCCGAGGATACTCATCATTTACAATATCAATCTAATGCTGATGATAATGGATATATTGATTCTTTTCATAAAAATCATGCTGGCAATTTAATGGCATTATGTAAAGATTGTCATAAAAATATCCATAAAGAAACTTCAAAGGGACATGTAAGAAGAAAAGCATTAGATGGTACAATAATATTAGAAGAAGTATAAACATAATAGTGTATTATTAATAGATATGACTGATGAAGAAAATAGTATCCAAAGAGTCGTTCAATTTAAAGAAATCCAAAAAGAGGGTTTAGAATTATTTACTAAAAAAAATAAGGATTATGGAGATGCTTTTGCAAATTATGGTACAATTGGAGTGTTAGTAAGAATGGGAGATAAAATTGCACGATTACAATCAATTACAAAGAATCAGGTGACACTTGTAGATGATGAAAAATTAAGAGATACATTAATTGACTTACATAATTATACAGCAATGGCAATTATGTGTCTTGATAAAAAAGCTTAAAATCATGAATTTATATTATAAAAAAATATATTAATAATATAAATAATGTTTACTTCTATAGCATTAATCTTATTGTTATTTTTTATCATTATAATAATATTATCCATTCAAAATATAAGTTTAGGATTACCAAAAGAGTTTTTACCTTTTTATGAATTTATGAATTCTAATTTTGTAATTATTGGTGTAACCGTAATAGTCATTATTATATGTTTATTTATAATTGATTATTATAATCTAAACTTTGCTTTAGATGGTAAAACTAGATTAGAAAAAGTATATAATGTTGAACGAAAGGAAGGGTTTTTAAGTACTCGTTTCCTAGAACCAAAGTTTAAAAATGGGTTCTGTAATGTATAAGAAAATAAAAGTTTATCAGAATTAGAAGATGAATGTCAAAAACTTTCCACTGATAATTGTTTAGAAACGAGTTGTTGTGGAGTTATTAATGAAAAATTATGTGTTGCTGGATGGCATACTGGTCCAGCATTCACAGTAGATAATTATAAAAGACAATTAAAAGGCGATTCAATTATGCATTATTTAGATAATTATGATTGGGCTCATCGTGATAAAGGCAAGGAAAATAGTACTGAACCAAATAAAACATATCAAGATCCTATGGAAATGTTGAAACCAATGCTTTCAAAATTAAATATGGGTTAAATAATAAATCTTTCTAATTGTGAATTATTAGTCATATTATTATAATTATAGGAATAATTAATATCTCCAAAATAATCTAATATATCTTGATTTGTATAATTATTAATTATACCAGTGCAAAGTGGAATGAAATATAAGATAAAAATAAATCTACTACTTAGAAAATCCATCATAATAATATACTTAAAATATATTATTAAGTATATTTTATAAAAGTGATAATAAATAAAGAATTATGATTAAATAATATAAAATAGTAGTTTTCATATTATTTTCCGGATACTCCTCAATAATTATTGTATTATTATAAATTGATGTATGATTATATAATTCAGAACTAATAATATATAAATAAGTTAAATAAATCATACTAATGATTGGTAAATAACGATACATCATGCAGTTCCGGTTGTTATTATATAAAAATCAATTTTTATATGAAATATATATATATGAATTTTAATATATTTACTGTTAAAAAATATAGTTCAATATTAAAAAAATCATTTGATAAAACCTCACCTGCTAGTCCGGTGCCAACAGCTAGTCCAGTGCCAACAGCTAGTCCAGTGCCAACAGCTAGTCCAGTGCCAACGGCTAGTCCAAATGAATATGTAGAAGAAAAAAAATATAATACTTATGAATTTACATTAAAAAATAATGATAAAAAAAATGTAGATTGTAATAAAAATAGTAATGATTGTCGCAAGGTATTTATAGTTATACCAAATAATGATTCTCAAATGCCAGAAAATGGGTGGCCTTATTTAATTTTTTTTTCATTATTAAATAATAAAGGTGAACCTGATTTACAAGAAAATTATGATGAAATTACAAAATCAAATACTATAAATGATTTAAATTTAATTCAATTATTTTGGAGTGATAAAACTAAAAATATTGTAGAAAAAAATTGTTATAAGTTTCCACATAGTATAGCAACAGATGTGTTTTCCGAAATAGATGATACAAAGTCAAATATATGGTTCCAACTTTTATTTCAGTTCTTATTAAATTCTGGAATAGCAATAATAATGACGACAGAATCTAGTTGGGATAGTTATTTTTATAAAGAATGTATAGAAGGATATGATGAAAGTTTAGATAATGTTTGTTGGAATGGAAAAGGAAAAGCATATGAAAACTTATATAGTGATGAACTCTATTTAAAACAATTATTTGATTTAATTTATAATTTAAATCCTGATAATATAGATATATTAAATAAAGAGTATAACTTAAAAAAAATTTATAAAACAAATTTAGAAAAATTATTTATTAATGAAGAAAATGATTGTAATATAATAAAATATGATGTATCATTTAATACTGATTTATTGAAATTAGATTATAATAGAGTTGGTTTTATTGGTTATTCAGTTGGTGCACAGATGACTAGTAGATGTATAAATGATTTTTATAATTTAAAGACTATAAATAATATATCTTTTCCAAAAATTAAGGTTGCTATGATGATAAGTGGTGGAAGTTTAGAATGTTATAAATATTGTGATGGTGAAAAATATACAAAAGACACTTGTAATTTACAAAATGATGATCCTGTACTTACATTTAAAAAAGATTGTAATAATAAAAATAATGGCACAGGATGCTGTCCTATTGATTATGCAGAACCTAATTATCATAATGGCACATTAGATTGGAGCGAACACCCTCCAGTAATATTAGTACAAAATAAATGTGATACATATGCAGATCCAAATGCAAGTATATTTTATTATAATGCATTACAAAAAAATAATGTTATTAGTGAATTAATTACAGGTGCTGGAAGTACACATAATTTATTTCCAAGTGCTATAATACCAAGTTATAATTTCTTAACCAGATATATATAATTAATATTTTATGTATATATTATATATAATATTAGTATGAACTCATCCATATTTAGATTACATAAAATTAAAGGAACAGAATTTCCTATAAAAGATCCTGCTCCAGCACCTCCTGCTTCAGCATCATCAGCACAAATAGATTACTCAAGTCCCATTCCACAAGATAAGTTATATCAAACATTTCAATATACGTTAAAATCTGACCCATCAAAAGATTGTAGTGATGAAACTAATTGTAGAAGTTTAATTGTAATTTATCCAGATGAATCTAAATATAAAATGCCAGATGATGGATGGCCTTATTTTATGTATTTTTCTTTCTTAAATAGAGATGATTCAGCACCAGATGATGAAAATGTACCAGGTAATTTAGCACAATATTCAACTTTAGAAGGTGGTATAATGGATTTAGATATAATTAATGAATATTATCTTCAAAATAAATCTAATAAAGATGATATTCAATCAATATCTAATATATGGCTTCAACTATTATTTCAATTACTATTAAATAGTGGAATAGCTATTGTATTTTTAACAAATATAGAATATGATTATTGGTTTGCAAGAGATTGTACGGAAGATCAAATAACTAGCAAAGAATTTTTATGTTGGAATGGTTCAGGTGGTGATTATAATAATTTATTTAATGATAAAGAATATTTAATGAAAACATTTGACTTCATAAGTGATTTGGGTCAAAAAGATTATAATTTTGTAAAAGACTATTATCAAGAAAAATATATTGATTTTACAGAATTAGAGAAAGGAAATTATGTTGATAGTGTATCTACTTGTTTAAATATAGATTTCAACAAACAAACTATAAATAATTCAAGAAAAATTAATTATAATAAATTAGGCATAATAGGGTATTCGGCTGGTGCACAGATAGTTAGTAGATGTATTAATGAATTTCCATTTATGAAAACATATACAAATACTCCTTTTCCTGCTATAAATGTAGCAGTAATGATAGGTGGCAGTAGTTATCATTGTTATGAATATTGTGATGGTACTAAACAAACAAAAGATACATGCAATGCACAACCACAAGATATATATGGAGATTGTAATAATACAACAAATAAATGGACGGGTTGTTGTCCGATGACTTTAACAGAAACAAATTATGATAATAATATTTTACAATGGAAAAACCATCCTCCCGTAATATTAGCCCAAACAAAGTGTGATAATTTTGCCGATCCAAATGGCTCTATATATTATTATAAAAATTTAGAATCAAAAGGTGTTCCTGTCCAGCTAGTTACAAGCTTAGGTAATATACATAATTTATGTCCACGAGCAATCATTCCAATACTTAATTTTGTGCTTAAATATTTATAATTAAGGTCTTAAATTAGGATGAATACATACATCTCGTGTAGGATATATTTGTTCTGATAAACAGTCATTATAATTTTCACCATTTACTTTAATACAACTACGATACCCTCTATCTTCTCCAATATAACACCATCCTGATTTGTTATTATTGGTTTGAATAGGACTATTATTAGAATCCGGTTTAGGTTTTGCTTTATTGGTAGGTTTACTGTTATTAATTGAATTATGTAGACTCGCAGGATCTAGGGAGCCTTTAATTAAATTTGATGTAGTATTAGATGTGGTTGTAATACCCTTATTAGTATTATCTACAATTTTGGTAGTTGTTTTTTTTGTAATTAGACCAATATTCATTAAAAACCCAACAATACCATCACCTAAATATTTAGTTAAAACATCTGTAGATGTTGCTAAATACCTAAATATATTAATTCCTAATAGTGCAAGGAATAATATAATGATTATTATCATCATTGTATTTCCTGAAAAGAAACCACTACTATTATTTACAGTACCTAAAGTTTTTAGTGTTTTAGATTCAGTTAATGTTTTTAATATAGAAGGATCTTTTGTAGATATTATAGTATTAGGTTCCGATAAAATTACAGTAGGCAAAGAATCTGTTGCAGGTATAGAATTTGATTTTGACATAGATAAAGCATTTTGAAGCTGTTCTGAATTTTCAATAGTTTTAGATTCTGTATCCATTTATATAATGAGATCATAATATTTTATTGATTATGTGATTGATTTCATTATCTTTTGATTTATAATTTCTATAAATCAATATAGTAAAGTTTTTATTATATCTGTGTAATAGCTTACTAATAAAGTTATATCCAGTTATAAGCAATTTAATATTTTCTAATAATAGAATTATATATAGTGAAGAGTAATATTATTATTAATATATTTATTTTATATATATATATATGAATAATAT
>JAAHTH010001338.1_pt1 | contig 21868 bp, 10 predicted proteins | sample 6116091 | NCBI WGS metagenome assembly JAAHTH01 (sample SAMN13939990, study PRJNA603662) | sponge metagenome | isolation source: marine sponge | host: Mycale hentscheli | place: New Zealand | collected 2006 | reverse complement strand
AGAAGAGGTTCTTATGACTTCTATAAAACTGACTGGAAATACTTAAACGATGCTACTACAAGAGGTTTATCTAATGCTATTGATGGTGTTATGGTACCAGCTGGTACATCTACAGTATATGATCAAATGTTAGGATCAAATATCAGACGTCCTTTCTTACACGTAAGATATAGAGCTTCTGAAACTGAAGATCGAAGATATAAGTCTTGGATTACTGGTTCTGTAGGTGGTGCTTACACTGACACTTTAGATGCTATGACTGTAAGTTTCTTATCTGAAAGATGTTTAGTAACTCAAGCTGCTAATAACTTCGTGTTATTCAAAGGAGCTTAATTATTTATTAACATTTTAAAATATAGAAATTATGGGTTTATTAAAAATGTCAAACGCAGCAACTGGAAAAGTAGTTAGCTGTGACAACGTTGTAGATGTAGTAGCTGGATCAAGTGGTTCTGGTGCTACAGAAGTTATAACGATAGATATATCTTACGGTGTAGCAGTTGATATGGCTGATGGTTCAGGCTCTAAGTCTGCGCTATTAAAAGGCGCTATCACTTACGCTGCTCCTGGTACGAGTAATGAATATACTTCTACTAAAGCTCAATTAGAAGAGGAATGGCTTAAAGCTATTGCTAATCTATCTGGTGCTACAGGAAGTATAGTTGAAGCTCCACAGCTTGGTGTAAAAGTAACGGCGACAGGTGTGCAATTAGCAGACTCTGTTCCTACTTTAGTTATCAAACATGGAACTGAATTAGCATAACATGCTTATAACAAGATCCCGCTTCGGCGGGGTCTTTTTTAATTATTATATTATATTATATTATGGAAACAAAAGAAAATAAAAAGCCTGTGGCTAAAGCCCCAGCAGCTCCTGAGGTAAAAAAAGATACTTGGGAGTATAAAAATAGAAATTATTATTTGTTGAGAAACAAAATGCCTTTAACACATACTCTACCTACTAGACACTCTTCTAAATATCCTTTAGTTTGGTTTGATAAAGAACAAGGGTTTGAAAGAGAAATGAGATACGCTACTAATCATAAAAGTATATTTGTGGATGAACAAAAAGGATCTGTAACATTAAAGCATGTTGTTTTTGAAAAAGGTCATTTAATGGTTCCTAAAGAAAAAAGAAACTTACAAGAATTCTTGTTAAAACATCCTCACAGAGGTTTAGTATTTGCAGAACATGATGAAGTTATAGAAGCTCAAGACCACCATGATTATTTAGAAATGGAATTAGCGGCTATGAACATGGCTTACGAAACAGATGTTGATCAAGCAGAAGCAATATTAAGAGTAGAAAAAGGTTCTAGTGTTAGAGATTTAAGCTCTAAAGAAATAAAAAGAGATTTATTATTATTCGCTAGGCAAAACCCTCAACTATTTATAGATTTAGCTCAAGACGATAATGTAGTATTAAGAAACTTTGCTATTGTAGCTACAGAAAGAAACATTATATCTTTAGCTGATGATCAAAGAACATTTAAATGGTCTGCTAATGGCCGTAAACTAATGACAGTACCTTTTGATGAAAATCCTTACTCAGCTATGGCTGCTTGGTTTAAGACAGATGAAGGACTTGAAGTTTACAAGTCTATAGAGAAAAAAATGAAATAACAAGTGATTATATATAAGGGTGGTTTTATCGCCACCCTTTTTTTTTAAAAATATTAAAATGGGAGTAAACGTAAACACGGTATATACGACAGTATTAAGTATTCTAAATAAAGAACAAAGAGGTTATATAACTCCTGATGAGTTTAACAAACTAGCTACTCAAGTTCAATTGGAAGAGTTTGAAAAGTTTTTTGAAGACTACAACCAATTTTTACGTATGCCTAAAACTGATGAAGAGTTTGCTTCTAGGATTGATCATGTTAGAGAAGAGTTTCAAGTTTTTGAAAAAACAGAAAGCGCTTCTGCTCATGCAACCAATGTGTATACTCAACCAACAGATTTACATAGATTTGGTTCTGCAACATATACCAAAGCCAATGGTCAACCTCCTATAGAAGTTGTAAGTTCTAGAGAATATAGACAACAAGTTTTGTCTCCTTTATTGCAACCTAGTTTAAACTTCCCTATAGCAAAATACAAACAAGACAAATTAACAGTATTTCCACCTTTATCAACTTTCTCTAACTCTGATATTAGTTTTAATTATATTAGAAAACCTCAAGACGTTAGATGGGGTTATAATGTAGGTAGTTTAGGTCAATATATATATGACCCTACTGCTTTTAACACAACATCTTTAGCTGTAAAAAATATAATTAGTTCTTCTAATTTAACTAGTACTACCTGTAATGTAGGTAATTTCACAATGACTCAAGGTGCTAATACTGCTACTCAATTTACATATAGCAACAGCGGTGGTGGAACAGGCACAGGGGCAACAATTACTGTTAATACTACAGTAAGTCCAATGACTCAATCTAATGCTACTATATTGGTAAAATTAGTAGGTTCTGGATATGCTGTTGGTGATTCAATAACAATACCTACAACTAACTCCGCTTTAAGTCCAGCTGCTAATATAGTTATAACATTAACAGCTAGCGACTTTATGGGATCTACAGGCCAAGGTAGTTTACAGTTTGAAATAAGTGATAGTTTACAAACAGACTTAATACTAGGTATATTAAAATATTCTGGCATAATAATAAACGACCAGGTTATTATGAGAGCTGCAAATGGCATAGAGCAACAAGAAGAACAAAATTCAAAAAAATAAAATATGGGTTTAATAACACAAACTAGTTCAGAATATTACGAAGGAGAAGCAGTATATAATCCTAATGGAACTGCTACTAATGCAATTGTTTGGCCAAGCAGTTTAACTCCTTTAATATGGGATGCCAGTGCCACGCCTACATCTGTCAATAATTTTAAAGTTTTTATCGACGGTATAGAACAGTATCCTACGTTAGATCCATATAACTTGAGTCAATCACTTTCAACATCTATAGTTAATGGTGTAAGAACTCAAACCTTAACTTTAGCCTCACAACAAGACGTAACAGGTGTAAGTGCTCCTTCTGGAGGTGCTACAAACTTTGTAATAGGTCAAAACTATACAGTTACTAATACTGGGGCAGCAGTTGGAACAGGTTTAATTCTTCAAGCTACTAGTACTAGTGGTGCTATGTCAATATTTAGTGACGGTAGTGGATACGTAGGAGGTAATGTTGTTCAAATAAGTGGACAAGGAGTAACAGGTACTGCTTCATATACTTTATCTACAACTACAACAAATATACCTATACAGTCTACAATAACAGTTAGATTAATAAACTCTTCACTTTGGGATAATTATAAAAGTTATCAATACGTAAATTTAAAAGATATTGTAAACAACTTTATGGTTGCTTATGTAGGTACAGACAAATTAATACCTAGAGTTAAAAGATCTGACGTTATATTCCATGCAAAAAGAGGTTTGCAAGAATTTAGTTACGATACATTAAGAAGTGTTAAATCACAAGAATTAACTATACCACCTAGTCTTTCATTAGTATTACCACAAGACTATGTCAACTACGTGCAGTTATCTTGGATAGATGCGCTTGGAGTTAAGCATATTATATATCCTACAACTCTTACTTCAAACCCAACAAATCTACCCTTGCAAGACAACGAGGGTATACCTACTCAAGATATTTATGGTAACGAACTTCAAGCTACTCAATCACTAACTAATAGTAAGTGGGCTAATGCTAATTCTAGAAGTATAAGTGGCAATGTAGGTTCTGAACAAATAAATGATGGTTCTAATGTTTTTGACTGGTCTTGGTGGAAAATGGCTTATGGACAAAGATATGGTTTAGATCCTCAAGTTTCTCAAAAAAATGGTTGGTTTACGATAGACGAAAGACGCGGTGTGTTTGCTTTTAGCAGCGATTTAGCTGGAAAATTAATAATACTAGAATACATATCTGATGGATTAGCTTATGACGAAGATACTAAAGTGCCTAAGATGGCCGAGGATGCATTATATGCTTACATTACATATAATATAATAGCTTATAGACCTAAAACTCCAGAATACATAGTTCAAAGATTTAAAAAAGAAAAATCAGCAAAGTTAAGAAACGCTAAAATAAGATTAAGTAATATAAAGCTAAGTGAATTTACTCAAATAATGAGAGGTAAATCTAAGTGGATTAAACATTAAAATTAAATGGCAAAAGCACAAAATACTTTTATCAAGTCTAGAATGAACAAAGACTTAGACGATAGATTATTGTCCAAAGGTGAATATAGAGATGCTGAAAACATATCAGTAAGTAAATCTGAAGGAGATGATGTAGGCGCTTTAGAAAACATATTAGGTAACTCATTAGTTAAATCACTTAGAGATTCCGAGCTAGGAGCTACTACTATAGGTAGCTTGAGTGATGAAGCAAATAATAGAATGTTTTTTATAATAACTAATTATACTGACACCTCTATTGATAATCTTTCTAATCCTGCACCAGATGGAGCTGATTGTGCTTTAGTTATGTATGATCAAAACTCTGACAATACTCAAACACTTTTACAAGGAAGCTATTTAAATTTCTCTACAACACACCCTGTACATGGAATAAATCTAATTGAAGATTTATTGTTCTGGACTGATAATAGAAATCAACCAAGAAAAATTAATGTAAACTCAGCTATAAGTGCACCTGCCACAAATCCTAATCCTTATTACACTAATGAAGATCAAATATCTCTAGCAAAATATTATCCTTGTGATACTCCAAAATTAATTAGTACAAAAACTATAACAGCTGCTTCAAGTATTAGACAAGGAACTTCAATTTCAGGTTTTTATGGATTAGTAACTGTAAATCTTGGTACTGGTGAAACTTTACCTCAAGTAGGAGATTATATAAAATTAGGTACAACAACTCAAAGTAGAAACATTAGAGTTATAAAAATTGCAAGCGCTAGTACTTTTCATATAGAAAGTGTGGATAATACTGGAGTACCTAATATGCTAACATGGACTTCTCAACCAATAACTGTATTATCTTCTACAATGAGAGATAAAAATACAGAATTTTTAGCTATTAGTAATTATGGAGCAATTCCAAAATTTCTCAATCCTGCAGCATCAGGATCAGTTAGAGAATTGTACTGCATATCTAAACCTGAAGTAGGCGATCAGGCAATACGCGATGATATGTCTATACAAACTGTGGTTAGTGCTGTTAATGAAATGTCCACTCCTGGTGGGCCAATATATGAAGTAACTTTTAATCCAGCTCCGGCGGCAGGTGCATTTGATAATTATCCAGATGTAGTTTCTTTTTGCAAGCCAAATCCAGACTATCAAGCTAATTGGCCTGGTGATGCGGATTATTTAGAAGATAAATTTGTAAGATTTGCTTACAGGTTTAAGTTTGACGACGGTGAATATTCTTTAATATCACCTTTTACTCAACCAGCTTTTGTACCTAAACAACAAGGGTATGTAGGTGTTAAAAAAACAAATCCTAACCAAGGTAGTATTTATTTAACTTCACAAGAACCAGATTTAGGCGCTAGTACTATAGTTTCGTTTTTTGAAAATCAAATTAATGAAGTTAAAGTTCATATAAAAATGCCTCATGTAGTTAACACATTGTTTGATAAATTAAAGATCACAGAAATAGATATACTTTATAAAGAATCAGATGCTTTAGCTATTAGAATATTAGATACTTTCTCTACTTCAGATGCTATTATAACTGGTAATTCTACTGATACTTTTATTTACAACTATCAATCAAGAAAGCCTTGGAAACTTTTAAGTGAAGCAGATACTGTTAGGATTTATGATAAAATTCCAGTAAGAGCAAAAACTCAATCCGTGACTGGTAATAGAGTAGTATTTGGTAATTTTATAGATAAACATACTTCTCCTGAAACTTTAGATTATGCTGTTAATGCTAGTTCAAAGTTCTTTTCTTTTAGTGATGATAGTAACGGGTGTAACGTCTCTTACCCAAAACACAGCTTAAAACAAAATAGAACATATCAAGTTGGATTAGTACTTCAGGATAAATACGGAAGATCTTCGGATGTAATAGTATCTTCTATTAAAGATTCTGTAATAACTTATAAAAATCTTACATATGGAGGTTCTACTCTTTTTCATAAGTATAGAAATACTATTATGCCAGTTCCAAACACCTTTGAATGGCAAGGTGATAGTTTAAAAATATTGTGGAATAATATAATACCAGAAACAATAGCGAACAATAGTGGTTATCCTGGCATATATAGAAGTGGTTTTATAGACGTCACTGTTGTTGGAGCTGGATCAAATTATATATCATTAGTTGCAAATTCTGACCTAACAGGTATAATTGCTGGTAGCTTTATAAAAGGAACTGATAACTCAGGCAATTCTTACAGTAGAGCAATAATTTCTGTAGATCCTAACCATTCATCTGGGTATCCTAGAATATATATTGAAGGTACTACTTTAAATTTAACATTAAACTCTATAGCTACAGTAGTTGGTAATGCAAACCCACTAGGTTGGTACAGTTATAAAGTAGTTGTAAAACAACAAGCTCAAGATTATTATAATGCATACACTCCTACGCCTTTATTAAATAGCCCAACAGGAGGTGCAGCTCTTAATCCTTCAGGATTTGGCTCAATGATAACTTTACTTAGTGATAACATAAACAAAATACCAGCTGATTTAACAAAAGTGTCTCCTGAACAAACATTGTTTAGAACCAGTGATGAGATATTATTTCCCAGAGTTGCAACTACAAGCGCAGCTGTTAGCTTAGGAACAGGACTCGGCAGTAAAGTGATGCCAAAACAAACTGCTTTAGATTATTCTAATGAAGGTATTTTCTTTACGGTAGGTAACTTAGGAAAAGTAACAGATCTTGGAATAAATACTAATGATCCTTTAACTGATGACACTATAACAGCTCCTGGAATATTTAATGCTATTTCAAATCCTACTGTAGCAACTCTTAGAACTTCCGGCATTAAATATGGAGCAGAGTTTAATGCGCCAGGATTACCAGATTTTTCAGGTGCTTTAAGCAACGTTGATTTAGGAGGTTTTTCTGGAATATTAGAAATAAAACCAAAAGATTCTAAATTAGAAATATTTTGGGAAACTTCAACTTCCGGTTTAGTGAAAGAATTAAATAATGCTATATTACAAGACAATGCTATCTTAACACCAAGTTCTTTGCAGCAAGTTTCGCCATATAGCCTTTCAGAAGGAGACGCTTCAATTAGTAAACAAGTTTATAAATTTAAAGTATTAAATGTTAACGGAGATCCAATGGTTTTCAATACTAATACCGGAGATAATTTTTCTATGGTAACTACTAATGGATCTGGTACTACTTTAAATAACTGGAACTTGAGTTTTTCTAACCCTGCTGGTGGAACAGTTTTTTCAATAGAAATATCTTATCCTGGGACAAACTATTATTTCCGGCAAAATTCTAATTTAAACTCATTTAACCACGTTGTAACAATTAATAAGGTTGATGGCCCTTCTACTTATACAGGAACTTTTACAGTTACAGGAAGTATATCTAATATTAGTCCAACTATATATAATAGCGTAGGAACTCCTATAACTAGCTATAGTCAAACATCTGGAACTAGTAATACAGACATAGTGTTTAATGCTAGAAACGGGAGTCAGTATACTCTTGTTGGTTTTGCTAATCTTGGTGGTTTTGGTGAAAAAGAATTACAATGGCAAAACCCTTCAGGAACTAATGCTAGTAATTTTACATGGTTAGGCGGTACATCTGGAACTGAGGTAGGGATCAACTCAAGTAACCCCACATTACAAAAGCTTAATACGAACACTTTAAGACTTAGCACAAACACAAATGGTACTTACACATGTAATATAAGTGCAATAGATGCTAATGGTAATGGAAATTCTTCTGCAGTTATTGCTGTATCAGTCACTGTATCTTTACCTGTAGAAGAAAATGATGAAAACAATTAAATATATATTGCTATGATAATTACAGAAGTAGATTTTTTCAATACATACTTATTAAGAAGAGGCAATTACGAAATTCCAACAGGAGGTAATGTAGGTACAGGTGAGAGTTTTGATGCAATAGGTTTTCCTATTACGCCTGGCGTTGCTTTTCCAGGTAATTTAAAACAAGCTGTTTACACAGACCCAACAGGTGGAAATTATAGTGATAACTCAATTAAACTAGGTGAGTGGTACGTGGAAGAGTCTAGAATTAGAGGAGGTTTCAATAATGTTGCTACAGATCTTGGTGTTAAAGCTTATTTAAATGAAGAAAGAGTAAATCAACAACATAGGTTTAATTCTTTAATATATTCCGGTGTTTATAACTCTAGAACAGGGATTAATGATACTAATGTTTTTTCTGTAGCTGACGATCTAGTTAGATCAGCTGATCCTCAAAATGGATCAATACAAATAACTTTAGCTGAAGATACTAATTTAATAGTATGGCAGCAAAATAAAGTTAGTAGAGCATTAATAGATAAAGATACTATATACACAACTGAAGGTGGTACTCAAACTCAAGCTGGTCAAAGAGTGTTAGGACAAATAGTTCCTTATAAAGGTGAATATGGCATAAGTGACAATCCAGAAAGTTTAGCTATATACGGTTATAGAAAATACTTTACTGATTTAAGAAGAAATGCTGTAATGAGGTTGTCTAATGATGGCTTAACTGAAATAAGTGCTTATGGCATGCAAGATTACTTTAGAGATCAATTTGCTTTAGTATCTATACCTGACCAAACTCTTTTTATAACATCTAATTTAGCTACTGCTGTTAATGCTGGAGATATAGAAATGGATCTTGTTACGTCAACGTTTACAAGTAATTCATCTAATCCTCAAATAGCTATAAGCCCAGGCATGTCTCTTTATTTCGCCGTTGCAGGTAGTTCTAATTTTACAAGAATAAATGGTTTTGTGACAAAAGTTAGCACTTTTCCAGGGGCTAAAGTTTATTTTTCACAACCATTACCTGATTTAGCAGCTACTGATGTAGTTAGATTTGAAATACCTTTTGAAGGTAAACTTCTAGGTGGTTGGGATATACATAATAAAAACTATATTTTATCAGTACAGCAAACCCCTACTATCTTCTCTGGACAAACAAGCACTTTAAATATACCTCCAGCAAGCAAGTACAATACATTATCTTTTGATGAAAGAATAAATGGTTGGGTTAGTTTTTTATCTTTTAAACCTACAGAAATATTAAGTTTAAGAAATAACACATTTACTTTAAACACTTCTGACCTATATAAACACTATGATAGCAATGACCACTCTATATTCTATGAAGTAAGATCTCCTTCTAGCATTACTTTTGTATTCAATGCTAATCCTTCTACTATGAAAGTTTTTAAAACTATAGAGTATGAAGGAAGTAGTGGATGGCAGGTAGATTCTTTTGTGTCTGGATTAGTAGGTCCAACACCTCAAGGCACATTCACTAATGATATAGCTAATAACGTATATAGCTATGATGAAGGTTTATATACTAACTCAGTAACTGGTCAACCTGCTAGAGCTGGATTTGATAGAAAAGAAAACCTATATGTAGCTAATTTAGTTTCTAATTCTTCTGTTGCACCTGGTGAAGTTAGGTTTGGCGCAGATATGACAGGTATAAAAGGATATTTTGCAACAGTGAAAATATCTACAGACAATAGTACTAACGTTAGCGGAGCTAAAGAACTTTGGGCCGCTAGTACTGAATATATTAAGTCTTATTAAAATATTAAAAAAATAAGTGATACTAACTATGTAGTATTAAATAAAATCATATGAATAATATACAAATTGTAAAAAAAATATTAAATAGTAATAAAACAAAAGGAGTAAAAGTATTAGGTGATTCTAAAAGCCTATTAAAAGATAGTTCAGATTTACCAATAAAACATAAGTTTGCTGATCAAGTGTATTTAAGAGAAATGACCATAAAAAAAGGCATGGTTGTAGTTGGCGCAATACATAATCATTTACACATATTCTTTTTGTTAAAAGGTCATTTAACCTTGTCAGATAAAAACAGCGTAGAAGATTACGAAGCGCCTTGCTATGTAATATCTAAACCAGGTATACAAAGAGCTGTGTACGCTAATGAAGACTCTATAGTTGTAAATATTCACAAAAACCCAGACAACATAGAAGATGTTGACGAACTAGAAAAAGAATTAGTTTCTTTAAATATTAAAGAGTACGAAGAATATGTTAAAAATAATAAAAAATAAAATATGGGATTTGCAGTAGTAGCAGCTATAGCTGTTCCAGCAACAATTGGTATTGTTAAGACTGGAAGAAATAGAAGAAGAAAAAAAGAGGCGGAAGAGGAGAGAGCTAACATAGAAACTGAACTACAAGAGCTTAAAGACAATAGACAAGAGGTTATAGATAAGTCCGATGATATAAGAGCTTTAAAAGCTAATATTTCTAATCCATACGCTAATTTGTCTAATGAGTACGCTAATTTAGCAGTATCTACTGGAGCTGCTGAGTTTGAAGCAGAGCAAACAGATATGGCATTAGCAAACACTTTAGATACTTTAGCATCATCAGGCGCTTCTGCAGGAGGCGCTACTGCTTTAGCTAGAGCTGCATTACAAAGTAAAAAAGGAATAGCAGCCAGTATAGAAAAACAAGAAGTAGCTAATAGTAAGCTTGCTGCAGATGGTCAAACTAACGTTAACAAGCTAAAAGCAGACGGAGAAAAACAAGCTGAGCAAGAGAGATTAGGTTTAGATAAAGCCGCTCTTTCAGAAGAAGTAAATGCTTACAATAGACAAGAAACTAGAGATCTAGCTGAAATAGCAAGGCTTGAAGACCAAGAAGATTACTATCTTAACAAAAGAGATGATGCAGAAGCTGCTCAAGATCAAGCCTTTACTGATGGAGTTAGCAATACTTTAACCGCTGGACAGCAAGCAGGCATGGACTCGGGTAGGTTAACTTTTTAAAATTAAACAGATATGGCATTACAATATAGAGGAAATAGAGCTGCTGCGGCTGCTCAAGATCAAAGAAATTATCTTGCAAGACAGAATCAAATGATGAACAGGATGGCTTCTAAACAACGTGAAAAAGATGCTCAAGAAAGACAACTAGTTAAAGACGCAGATAATTTTACTAATAACTTTTATAAAGAGTATGGTAAAATACCGCAGTCTACTAGTACTGCTGTAACTAATGCCACAAGAGAATGGGCTATGAAAGCAGCTAGAGAAGAAAACGATCTTTATACTAAAGCTTATGGTTCAGAAGGAAGTGTTGAAAATAGATTAAAACTAAAAGAACTTCAAATGAAGCATATTAATCAAGCTCAACAGCTAGCAACATGGACTGGTATAGGTAATAGCGAATTAACTGCAATATCTGAAAATACAGCAGCTGTTAATCAAGGAACATCATTAAATGCTTTTACTAGAGGCAACGATGACAAAAGACTAGGTTTTCAACAAGACTTAATGCAAGATAAATTTGCTAGTGTAACTATATCTCCTCTAGAAAATGGGCAATTAGTCATGGCGGGTTATGATCAAAATGGTAGTATTCTTAGAGACAGGAATTTATCTGCAGATGTAGCTGATCAAGCAGCTGGTAATTCATGGTATAGTTCTATAGGAGAAGACGACATGCTTGGAAAAGTTTTAGGTGATAAATGGAATAATAAAGACAATGGACTTAGTCAAATTTACAAACCTAAAAAAAGAACTAAAACAGTTTATGATGCCGATGGTGGTTCTCATACAGAAATTATTGAAGAGTCTATTGATAGAAATTTTGTTTATGAGGATTTACTTGACAACCAAGCTAACTTATTAGACGTAACTATTAGGTCTCCAAAATTTGATAAAATTTGGGATCAACTTTATACAGGCAAATATATTAAAGATGTTGATGGTAACCCAATGATTGAGGGTGAAATAGCTTGGGCAACTGTAAAGAAAATATCTACCATGTCTGATGAAGGTTTTGCAGAATTTGCAACACAAACTTTAGGCTATAAAGACGCTGATATAGATAAATCTGGTTCTGTCGATCAAGGAGACAAAGATGCTATTTTAACTAGAATGAAAGAAGCAGGTAGAATTGGTTTAGCTAATTACTATGCTGATCAAATGGCACCACAGTCTACTAGAGTTATAGATACAAAAGATGTAGACAAAAGTAGAATTGAAAAAGGTGGTGATGGTAGCGGTGGTTTTACTTCTGCACAAAAACTAGCTATGGGTGGTCAAAAACCTATATGGGATAATATTCACAGTAAAGCTCCTGAGCTATTTAAAATACAGGATCCATTAAAAAGAGCACAAGCTACAGCTAAGTTTTTAAACGATGGTAATTTTGTACCTGAGGATGATTTTGGTTCTCCAATGTTTTATACAGGTGCTCAATTAAATGAGATGAATAAAGGTAGGAAAAAATATAAAGACAAAGATCCAGAAGCTATATATGAAACAGCAAGATTAACTCCAGGTGGCAAAAGAAAAGTAAAGAAAAAAGTATTTAGTTCTGCGTTTATGCAGAGTGATAACTTACAAGACTGGGAATTAAAGCTTGATCATGCAGCTAATTTAAATGATAGTTACAGCAATTACTTTGCAAAAAACGTTAAACAACCCGTTAAAGCTTATAATACAAAAGAAGAAGCAGAACAAGCAAATCCAGGTAAGAAAGTAATAGTTGGTACTGGAAAAAATAAAGGTAAATTTATAGTTAAATAATATTTATGGAAGAAGTTTATATAATAGACGGAGAAGAAATTTCATTATCTGAAATTCAAGAAGCTGCTGCAGCGTCTGAAATGGAAGTTGAAGAATATATATCTACAGTAGGTGGACAATTAAAAACTGAAGAAGTTGTTGAAAAAAAGGAGGAAGTCGTTGTAGAGGATGCTGCACCTGCGGCGACGGAAAAAACCGCAGTTACGGAATTACCATTGGCAGGTGGTTCTTTGGATTCACCAACTGAAATACCTTTTGCTCCTCACCCGGATGGTGATGCTTATTATGATAAGCTACCAATGATGGATAGAGAGAAAATGGCTTATGTAGAGTGGAAAAATTCTAGAAAACAAGAAGAGGTAGATCAAGTTACAGGTTTACCTACTCAAGATGTTACTGTAGATACAAAAGCTAATATAACTATAGAGCCAGAAGTTTCTAATTTTGAAGAAGAAGTTGATGAAAATTTTAAATATGTAAGCTCTAATCCAGATGTTTACAACATAATACTAGAAGCAGAAAAAAGTAACAGAAAACAAAAGTTAGCAAACTTTAAAGATAGTGAACTAGAATTATATTTTCCAGGTAGATATACTTCAAAGACTATAAGTGCTGGTGGTAACATTGAAACAGGTTACTATGACACTAAAGACTTAGATTTTTTTGGCAACCCAAAATTAGTTGATAAAGACGAAGTATTAAAACCTATATATAAAGAGCTAAACGCTAGAGAAGGTACAATACTTAAAAATAAATTAAAGTCTGATGAAAATTCATATGTTGATTTAAATTTAGAATTTATTAATGATTACGGTAATAACGATATTGATGCATATAATTTAAATACTTTTTACGAAACAGGAGAAGTTTCTTCAAGTGTTTTAGATGCAATAGAAAAATTAGAAAATAGCTATAAGAAAAACGGAAACGCGGGGCAAGCTAGTGATAAGCTGTATAGTATTTTTTCTAAAGATGGCGTTATAAAACCCGAAGAATACTTAAGATATAAAGCAAATGCTGGTGATAAATCTTTTGATAGTGAAGGAAATTTAATTGGAGTTAGTTTTGATAAAGGTGAAGTTGTTTCAAAATTAGAAGCTGGTGTTGCTGGTTTAAGTCAAGGTGATGTTGATATTGTAAATAAAAAAACAAAAGAACTTCAAGAAAAAACACCCACTACAGATGTATTAAGAGCCTCATTAAATAAAGCTTTTTTTGAGCTACAAGCAATTGATAATAATATAGCTAAAAACAGTGATGCCGTTAAAGAAGACGAAGGAGGAGGAGTTGTAACTTCTATATTAAACTGGTTTTCAAATTCTGGATTAACAGACAAAGCAGTTGATAAGTCTTCAGAAGTAGCAAAATCAGGTTTTTACAAAGATGGTCTTAAAAAAATAATGAGCAGCCATCCACTAGCCAAGCAACATAACGAAAAACTTATGGAAGTTATGTCTTTATCTAGAGCTTTAGATTTAAATTCTAATTTAATGACTATAGAAGAAGAAGGTTTAATCAATAGATACATAGGAACTTTTCAAAAAAGCATGACCGGTGTTAATGTTACATCAGCAAATATAGGGAATATAGGAACTCCATCCGAAGCTGCGGCAGTTTACGCAGATGTTTTAAGATCTACTGGCTTGCAAGTTGATGACAACATTGTTCAAAAAGATGTAAATGACTCCGGTGTAGATGAGATGACAGTAGATGTTCTTGCTAATATAACGCCTTTATTAATGGCTATAAGAGGATCAAAAGGTGTAAATGTTAAAGTTGGTAAAGGAACTTCTGCTACTACTTATGGTATAAAACCTACTTTAACTAAGCTAGATGCTATTACTAGAAGATTTGGTATGGGTAAAAGTCCTACTGCTAAAAAGTTTTATAATCTTGCTAATGGTATAGTAAAAGAAGTAATAACAATTGGTGCTGCTAACGAGTTTCAAGATAAGGTTTTTAATCAAGAAAAAATGCCTATTACTGATGCTGTTATATTTGGTGCTGGTAATAGTACTGTAGCTGGTATGTCTAAATATATGGCTACTAAATTTATTCCTATTTTGTCTCCATTTGCTAGAACAAAAATGGGAGTTGTATTAAATTCAGCAGGTAAAGTAGCAGCAGGTGGTGCATCTGCTACGGCTATTGGTAAAAGTGCTGAAGCTATAAATCTAGGCGTTAACTACTGGACTTCTAGAGATGAAAAAGCATATGAAGAAGGTTTAAAACATTTAACAGATATTAATCATGTTTATTCTGATTTTTTAGCTTTTTCTTTTTTAGGAATGAGAGGTGAAGTAGTAACAGAAACTCAAAACAGGTTATTAGCAATAGATAGCAGAACTACTAAAACTATAAACGCTGCAAAAGAATTAGGTGTAAAAGAATTTAGCACAGATAAAGAAATAGTAGATGCTAAAAATAAAAAATTAGCAGATCAAGGCATATCACCAACTCAGTCTTTTGGTAAAAAAAGAAGTATTGAAGAGCAACAAGTTTTAAATAAATTAAATTTAGCCGTTGAAACGTTAAGAACTCAAAATAATTTAGTAGAAGCTAAAACAGCTATAGAAAAATTAACTAATAACCAAAAGAAAACTGAAGCTAGATTAGATGTTATAGGTAAAAAAATATCTAGCGGTCAAGAACTAAACGTTAATGAAATAAAAGAAATTGGTAAATTTTCAGATACTCCATTAGAAAGTAATCCTTACAATTTTAGAACACCTATAGAGGCTTTAAATGTTGTAATCAACGGTAAAATGGGTAATCCTAAAACTAGTCAAGAGTTTCAGAATATGCAAACACAATTAGGCGTATACTCTGAAGCTATGGTTAATGCTAATCAAATGTTTAAAGGAGAGTCTAAACAAATAAAAGCTAAAAAAGATTTATATATAGGTAAAGTTTTAGATCAAAGAGTTATTGGAAGAAATAATGCTGAAATAAAAAATAAAATAAATGAAAATCCTGATTTAGAAATAATATACAAAGGTCAGTTAAAAGAAAATTCTAACAAGATACTTGAGATTGAAAAAGAAAAACTAGATTTAATTAAAGAAGGTTTAGAAGTAGAAAAAGGTGAATATCAATCAGATATAGATTTTGTTAGCAAAGCTTCTGCAGAATTAGGTATTAATTTTAAAGAGTTAGACGCAAAATCTTATATAGACTTAGCTAATAAAAATGGTTTTAGTAACACTTCTGAAGGAACTTACTTACCAAAAGACAATACAATATATATTAATAGAGATGCTGCTTTAAAAAATGGTGCTGTTAGTGTTGCTTCTCATGAACTAGGCCACGCTTTAACTAGAAGAGCTTTTAAAAATAATAAAGGAATATTTACTATAGAGGGAGTTAAAGCTATAGATAGCTTTGTTGAAAATGTTTTGAGCAATGAACAAAGAGCAAAAGTACAAGAGCGTATTGATAAAAAATATAATCCAGAAAGTAAAGATTTTAGAGAAAAATACTATGAAGAATATCTTAATGTATTTTTAGATGGTGTAAAAAGAGGTGAGTTTAAAATGAATGATACTTTTACTCAGTCTTTACAAGCTGCATTAAGAGGTAAAACTAAAGTTGATTTAAGCACCGGACAAGGCATTAAAAACTTTTTAGATCTTCTTAATCGTTCTGGTAAAGATGGCTCATTAGATGTGCGTATAAAAGACTTTTACAAAGCTTCTGAGGCTGGTGTTGAACCTTTAGAAGCTGAGTTTGTTAAAACCTCAGAATCAGAAAAAAGATTTGACAAGGAAATAGACGAAGCTATAGGTATAGAAAGAAATGAACTTGGAGATATTCAACTTACAAAAGCTGAGTGGGATGCAGGTTACAATAAGCTAGGTATAGACTTAGTTAATGAAGGAAAGTTCGATGCGTTAATAATAGAAGGTACCGGTAAAGATAAGTTAAAAATTGGTGGTGGAGATATTGTTATAGAAGGTAAAGGATTTGATCGTAACCAATACATATTAGATGTAAGAGATAAACTTGCAGATGTAGTAAGAAGATGGAATCCTGAGTCAATAAAAGGTGAGCAAGGTGGTTTACTAGGTTGGATAGCTAATCCTAGAAACTTAAACATGAAAAAGCTAGATGTATTTGAAGATTATAAAAAAATTGCACTAGCTGAAAAAGCAGCAAGAGGAGAATATACTGGAGCTGAGAAAGGTAAAGAACTTGTTATAGCACCAGAACCATTTCAAGCTGGAAGAACTAATCCATTAGACATATTACCATCTGAGTTAAGAGCAGAAGCTATAGAAGAAGTAAGAAATAACTTACCACAAACGCCAGAGGCTTTTCAAGAGTTTTTAAAAGGTAAAAACTATAAAACATTAAAAGGTTTAGCTAATAAAACTACAGCTAAATTTTTTGGAGTACCTGAAAACAAAGTAGCAATACCTAAAGATAACTTATCTGGAACTGAGCCTCAGCGTGCTCAAATGAAATTAGCTCAAAACAAATCTAAATTTATAGATATTATACCTAGAAATAATGTAGAGATATATAAAGAATATGAAACATTAGACGGAAAAAGAGTTATTGATTCTAAGACTGGAAAAGAAAAGTTTAAGTATGTAAGTCTAGGTGATGTAGGAACTGGTAAAGCTACTGGATTACCTGGTAACATTAGAAAAGCTTTATACAAAAGTATTGGTAGGCCAAAAGGTGTTAACAACGAAGTGTTTGTTTTAAAAGATAATTTAACAGAAGCTGACATAATGAAGGTTTTTGGAATTGTTGATGGTAAGAAAGCAGGGGATTTTCAATTAAGAACACCAGATGCTCAAGCTATTAAAGGAGCAATGGAACTTGTTAGTAGAGGTATTGGTAATAAAATAGTAAGAGACTTTGCTATTGATATGGGTCTAGCTAATGAAGCTTTAGACTTAGCTCAAGGTAAAAATGTTTACATGGCTAGTGAAAGCGTTACTAGAGAGTTTCCTGCGTTTGCTGAAAAAGAATTTTTAATAAATCATGTTGGATCAATAGCTGAAAGGTTTTCTAAATTACCTTATGGAGAAATGACTAGCGATAAAGTTATAAAAGATTTGTTAGTACAAGAATTTAAAGAAGGCAAGGGTTATAAAACTTTTGTAGATCCTATTACTAAATCAGAATATAAATTAACTAACAATGATTTAAACAAGTTAGCAAAAAGATTATTTCAAAAAAGTGAATTAGCAAAAGAAGTTCCTTTTATGCAGAAAAACTTTGAAGTTGAAAGCAAAGTTAATAGAACTAATATAAAGGATTTTATAGAAACTGAGCTAATGGAGTTTGGTTTTGAAAAAGCTATTAAAAAGTTTTTAGTTGCAGAAAATATCTCAATGGCTAAAGAAATGGATAAGCCTACTAGACAAGAAACTAGAACTAGGGTTGCTGATAAAATGTGGAAAAATCAAATTGCAGAAGCAGAGAACAAAGCTGAATGGGTTGCTGACAACTTTGGTTTAGCTGGTCAATTTATTGATGCGGCTAAAGTTGGTGGTGGTAGAGCTCAATATTATGCTGGTATTACTGATTTTTTACCTAAGTTTAATAAAGCAATAGCTGAATCTGGTTTTAAAGTAATTAAAGAAGGTAGTAAGTATTTTGTTAGCAAAAACGGTAAGAAAGGAAAAGAGATAGAAAGATTTGGTAAAACACAAAATAATTCTGAGTGGTTTTTAAATAAAATAAATAGAGCTGGTGCTATAAATAAACTTGGAGAAGTTAATTATAAAAATCCTGAAGTAAAAAAGCTTTTAACAGATTACAATAAATTTGCAGATAAATCTAGAAAAATACTAGAAAATCAAATGACTTTTATGATTAATGAATTTAAAAATCGTAAAATAGATAACATTGATTTAGCTTTGTTTACAATGGAGTTAAAGAGTAGCATGGGAACAGTATTAAGATCAGCTGCTCCATTAAAAGAAGTTTATATGCCTTTACCAGGTGAAAAACTTAAAATGAAAAATTCAGGACCTGACGGTAAAAAACAAATAATATGGGAACATAGTAAGCCGGCTGAGTCAGTTATTTTTGAATTACTAGATACTTATTTAAAAGATTCTAATCTTAAAAAAGTTACAATAGCAGACGGTATTGAAAGGTTTGAATTAAATAAAAAAGGTAAAGAAGCTTTAGATAAAGTTTTTGAAGGGTATGATGTCGCTATTATACCAAAAACTATGGATAATTATTTAGGTAGATTAGGATTTGCTGAAGGTAGTAGAGAAGGTATGGATAGGTATTATAATGATTTAACATATGGACATCCTGACATGAGAGCTACTATTAATTTAGAAACAGGCGAAATAAGAGGAGAAGCTTGGGCTATAGCAGCTGAGCAAGCTAGTAATAAAAAATTAGCTAAAGTAAACTCATTACAAGGTGAACCTGCATTTACATCTAAATCAGAAAAAAGAAATAACTTTGATTACTTAAAAGACGCATCGGCTCAAGATAAAGCTCTACGTATTGCTAATAACCCTAATAAAAAAGCTAAAAAAATTAGAGTATTTGACTTTGATGACACATTAGCAACAAGTAAGAATATTGTTATAGCTAAAAAAGAAGGTAAAGAAATAAAATTAAATGCTGAAGATTTTGCTAAAAGAGGTTTAGAATTAAAAGAAAAAGGTTGGGAAATGGACTTTAGTGATTTTAATAAAGTTACAGAAGGTGGTCGTGGTCCTTTATTTGATATAGCTGAAAGAATTAAAAATTCTAGAGGTAATGAAGATTTATTTGTGCTAACAGCTAGAGCACCTGAATCAAGAGAAGCTATATATGAGTTCTTAAAAAATGAGGGTTTAGAGTTTAAAAAAGAAAACATTATAGGCTTAGGTGAGTCTACTGGAGAAGCTAAAGCAAGATGGTTAGTTGGTAAAGCTTCAGAAGGATATAATGACTTTTACTTTGCAGATGATGCTGTACAAAATGTTAAAGCAGTTAAAGATGCTATGTCGGTACTTGATGTTAAGTCTAAAGTTCAAAGAGCTATGTTAAGCGAGAGCGAAAACAGAAGTATAGAATTTAACAAGATACTAGAAAACAAAAGTGGTATAGAGTATTATAAAGAATACTCTGCTGCAAAAGCTAAAACTATAGGAGCAACTAAAGATAAGTTTAAATTTTTTATTCCTTATGGCGCAGAAGATTATTTAGGTTTAATATATCCAACTTTAGGCAAAGGTAAAGTAGGTGACAAACAAATGGCTTGGTACAAAGAAAATGTTTTAAATCCTTTCGCTAGAGCAAACGATAATTTATCTAAAGACAGGGTGCAACTTATGGCTGACTTTAAAGAGCTTAAAAAAGAATTAGATGTTCCAGCAGATCTTAGGAAAACAAACAGTTCTGGGTTTACAAATGAAGCCGCTGTAAGAGTTTATTTATTTGACAAAACAGGTAGTGAACCTAGTGGTATATCTAAAACAGATAAAGCTGAACTATTAGATATAGTCAATAAAGATCCTAAGCTTAAATCTTTTGCTGAGCAATTATTAACTGTAACTAAAGGTGATGGATATGCTAAGCCAGGTGACAACTGGTTAGTTGGAACTATAACTACAGATTTAATAGATTTAATTAATACTACTAAAAGAACTAAGTATTTAGAAGAGTGGCAAAATAATGTAGATGAAATATATAGTCAAGAAAACATGAACAAGTTAGAAGCTATATATGGAACTAAGTATAGAAGTGCTATGGAAAACATGTTATCTCGTATGAAGCTAGGTAAAAATAGACTACAAGGAGGAGACGGTTTAAGTAATAAAGTTTTAGATTATATAAATGGATCTAACGGAGCTATAATGTTTTTTAATACTAGATCTGCAGTTTTACAAACTATATCTGCTGTAAATTTTTTAAACTGGGGATTTAATAATCCTGCTAGAGCGGGTATAGCTTTTGCAAATCAACCACAATATTGGAAAGACTTTAGCAAATTAATGAACTCTGATTTTTTAGTAGATAGAAGAAATGGTTTAAGAATAAATATAGCAGAAAGTGAAGTTGCTGATGCAGCTTCTACAGCTAAAAATAAAACTAAAGCTGTATTAAACTACATATTATCTAAAGGTTATTTACCTACACAATATGCTGATAGCTTTGCTATAGCTTCTGGTGGTGCTACATTTTATAGAAACAGAATACAAGATTTAGTAAAAAGAGAAGGCAAGACAGAAAAAGAAGCTGAAGCAATAGCACTTAAAGAGTGGAGAGAGGTTTCAGAGGAATCACAGCAATCAGCTAGACCAGATAAAATATCTCAACAACAGTCTAGTGACGCTGGTCGTTTAATACTTATGTTTGCTAATACACCTATGCAATATGCTAGACTGCAGAAAAGAGCATTTCAAGACTTAGCCAACGGTAGAGGAGATGCTAAAACAAACGTTAGTAAAATAGCTTATTATGGGGTTGTACAAAACTTAATATTTAATGCTATGCAAAATGCTTTGTTTAAAATGGGATTTGATGACGATGATTCAGTAGATGAAAAAGCAGTATACAGGACAGCTAATGGTATGGCTGATGGATTATTAAGAGGTTTAGGAATAGGTGGTCAAGCTGTTTCAGTTGGTAAAAACTTTTTAATGGATGTGTATGAAAGATCTAATAGATCAAGACCTGAATACGTTGATGCAGCTTGGAAGTTAACTCAGTTTTCACCGCCTATTAGTTCTAAAATATCTAGGATTAAATCAGCTGCATACCCTTTTGATAATAAAAAAATGCGTAAAGAAATATATGAAGAAGGTTTTAGTTTAAAAAACCCTGCCTTGATGTCTGGAGCTAAAGTTGTTTCAGCCACTACTAACCTGCCATTAGATAGAGTTTTACAAAAATACTACAATATAGATGCTGCTTTAGCGGATGATGCAGAAGCTTGGCAAAGAATAGCTATGCTAGGTGGTTGGCCAGAATGGACATTACAACCTTCTAAAGAACAAGTAGAAAAACAAGAGGAACTTGATGATTTTGTTTTTGATGAAATTGATTTTGATGAAGAAATAGATTTTGATTAGGAACTAAAAAAAACTGGGCACCATACCCAAAAAGTTCCTGTAACCAAAAAAGGGGAAGTCGTAATGACCTCCCCTTTTTATAT
>JAAHTH010000411.1_pt4 | contig 21868 bp, 14 predicted proteins | sample 6116091 | NCBI WGS metagenome assembly JAAHTH01 (sample SAMN13939990, study PRJNA603662) | sponge metagenome | isolation source: marine sponge | host: Mycale hentscheli | place: New Zealand | collected 2006 | reverse complement strand
ACACGGATAACAAACCCAATTTTGCTTATTCGGATTGACCTGGAAACTTGGCTTCTGGTCATCATGCCACGGGCAATGCCCTACATAAATAGATCCCTGACGACGCAAATTCATCTCACTGCCAATCAAGTCAACCACATCGGTTGCTTGCTTGACCTGATCTTTTACATCGAAATTAGGAACTTGAGACACCAAAGAACTCCATACTGTGACACAGTCACGAACCCTTGTTCGTTTGGAGGTCGCCGAGCGAAAAACTCGCTAGCGATCAATAGAAAACGCCGGGAAACAACGTTCGTTACGCCGTCCAACATTCTATTGTGGTGATAGCCGTTACCAAGCAACTATTTAAAAATCCACTTCCGTGTGGTCTTTTGGTTTTTTTTGCTGGTTTGCTGCTATGAAGTTAGTGCCCTCCATGACACAGCACTCTAACCTAAAATATCGCCCGAAATTGAGTCAACACCAATCCTACAAACTAATCAAGAAACTTCGCTAATCTTATCATTGAAGTGAAAGCACCAGCAAGCACCGAAATTTCGGGGAAATTAACAGCCGTCTCGCAGGGAAACCTGTTCAAAACTCAAATTTCAACCCCCACTCCCAATGTCTTTCCAAATGCCCCATTCTAAAGATGTTCGTGGATAAATTCGGTCATTAATTTACGCAGATGGGCTGATTGCTTTTCATCACGAATGGAATGTCGATTGCCTGGGTACAACATTAAATCAAACTGCTTGCCCGCGTCCTGCAGCTCTTTTACGAATTGCACGGTGTTGTTGAGATGAACATTGTCGTCGATGGTGCCGTGGATCAATAAGAGGTCCCCCTTTAACTCACTCGCTTTACCGTTCAAAACCGAAGCCTTGGAATAACCATCGGGATTTTCATTCGGTAGCCCCATGTAACGCTCGGTGTAAATCGAATCGTAATTTTTCCAATCCGTAACGGGTGCACCTGAAATCCCCATCTTGAACGTGTCTGAGTGCGTCATTGCATAAGCCGTCATGTACCCACCATAACTCCACCCCCAAATACCGATTCGCTCATCGTCAACCCAAGCGTGCTTTTTCAACCAGGCAACTCCTCGCTCAATATCAGCAAGTTCATTAACGGCAAAATTTTGATGAATCGGCCAGGCCTGTTTCACGCTGCGGTAACTCGCGGATTGGTTATCACAAATCCAAATCACATACCCTTGCTGGGCAAGCATCTGATGCCACAGCGACTGCGTTCCTCCAAATCGATTACGCACGCGAGGCGCTTGAGGACCAGCATAAACATGGACCAGAACCGGATATTTTTGACTTGGGTCGAAATTTGGCGGCTTGATCAGCATGGCATCCATCGGCTGCTCGTTGCCCGATGGCACCTCCAGGAATTCAGTACTCGTTCCCCCCACGTACTCAATACGATCATCGGAGGAACCATTGAATTGCCTTAAAATGGTGCCTTCGCAATTACGCAACAAGAACCTTGGAGTCGAGTCGACGTCGCTCCAACCGTCAATAAAAAACGACATATCCTTACTGAAATTAACAGCATGCTCTCCAGTTTCGGGAGTCAAATCAACCAGATCTCCAGACTCTAGATCTAGGCGATACGCATGAATCTCAGTTGGCAATTCCTTTGCGGCAGTAAAAAAACAATATCGCTTATCTTTCGAAACCCCCAGCAAAGAGCGTACTTCCCACTCGCCCTCGGTCACAGCAGATTTCAGTTGTCCATCCGCGGTGTATCGATAAATGTGGCTGTAACCCGTGCGCGGACTTCGCCACAGAAAATCACCGCCGTTCAACAAGACTGGGTCACCCGGCGACTCAATCCACGCCGGGGTCTTGTCACGAAATAGAAGTTTCGGATCCTCTCCTTTTTCGTTTACTGCAACAAGATCAAGCCATGTCTGCTCACGATTTTGCACCTGAATCAGTAATTGCTTCCCATCACTTGACCACGAAACTCCTGAAACCAAAATTTCATCGTTATCATACGCAGAAAGATCTACCCATTTTGTTGACCACGCTGGTCCGCCCACAACTCCGACTTTGACAACTGGATTAGGGTCTCCCGCTTTGGGATAATTCGTCATTTCCGATTTACCCCGAACCGGCATATGATCCATGACGGTAAACGGTATCAAAGGCGTTTCGTCTAATTGGAGAAATGCAATCTGATTCCCATCGGTCTGCCACCAGTATCCCTTGAAATTGCCACGGCCGTAAAGTTCCTCCTGGTAGACCCAGTCCAATTTGCCAACGAGTTGTTTTTCATCGTCGCCTGCCACGGTCCTAATCTGACGCGAACTTAAATCCAGAACATTCAGACCTTTTTTGGTACAGAACGCAAGCCGGTTCTCGTGGTCATTAAAGTGAAACAACTCGGCCGAATCGCCAGGCTTAGCGATCACCATCGCTTTCGGCTTTGTAACATCCGTATCCTCGATGAAATAAACTGCTGAATAGCCACTACTACTAAAAACCGCCACTCGATTATTGGTGGGCAAAACGGGATCAGACTGAGCAAGTAAATCAGCGGCCACTTTTTCAAGCCCAGCTTCAATCAACGCCTCTGTAACTTCATTTGTTTGATAAGGGCGACCAGGTTGACTGACAATAGAAGCACTTTCAGCATCGATTAATGCCGAATCGTTATACAGTCCGGTCGTTAACCAGTTCGACTGCCCGAACCAGCGGGGAGCCCTTGCCAAACCGGACAATAGGCTATTGGGGCCGTCAATCAACTCTAGCGAGAGCTGTCCATCCCGGGGAACTTCGTCCACCGCTTGCGTTTCGATTTCCAACGGACGCGGCAAACGCAGGATTGGAAACAACTCCTTGGGTTTCAAAACACTGTCAAAGAAATTCCAGAATGCGTACCCGTCGTCCGAATTCGCTTCTAACATGTAACTAACCCAACGCCCTAACGGTTGCCCCGTTTTAACGAGGTAACTTCCAGCAGGGATGACTAATTCGGAACTCTCTCGATCCGCATCCAATCGAACCATTTTATGTTTTTGAAAGGCTCGATCTGCACGGTCCAACGCAACAATCCGGTCGACCTCGACTTCTGCTGTTAAATCGCTGGACAAACGCTCAACAGTTACTCCGTGCATCAGCAACCGATCGACCACACGCTCAAAACCCTCAGGAATAATGTAGGCAAATGCAAATTGAGTTGTTTTCGTTGGTTCATATTTTGAAATGAACTCACACTCGTAATCGTGAGGTTCGCCATCTTTGAACCCCTTCAAAATGAACTTTTCTTCGAATGGACCGTTCTTCGCAGCGAGAGATAAACTTAAACGGGACGGCTCAACGGAAGCAGTTTCAATCAATTCATGGTCGACCGATTCCAACAACTGATGAACGGCTCGAGAGTTCTCAGTGACATAGTCCAGTAACCCAGAAACAAAATCTTTGGTTGCAAAGATCCTCCCTTTGTAATCCAAATAACTGTAGGCCTCTGAAAGAATCGCCAACCTTCCGCGAAGTCCAACGTATTCTGTACTGTAACGCGGTTCGTGCCCGTATGTTGTCCATCGAGTATGCTCGCGATTAAAGTTACCGTAATAAAATGTTTTTGTACCCTGCGTTGCCAACTGCTGAGTCACAGCAGGCATCATTTTCTCCCGCAGGAATCGGCGAATTGGCTCAGCCGTCGCAGGATTATGAGGGATATCATAAGTCAGGCTGTATTGGTGCTTTGAGCCATTCGTGGTGTGGCAATCGACGAAGAGGTGAGGATTGCTAGTATCAATTAAACGAACCAACGCACGCGCTTCGGGAGATTCAATTTTTGAAAAATCTCGATTTAGATCTAATTGCTGAGCGTTTTCACGGCGTCCCATTCCGTTAACGGGACCGACCTGGCCAGGGCGATTATCTTTGCCCATTCGGTCATTACCGTCGGCATTATAATTCGGAGCAAAAAGAATTACGTTCTGTTTTAACCAAGGGTGGTCAGGGTTATCCGTTAATTCTCGCAACAGTATCAACAAAGCCTCTTTACCTGCACATTCGCCACTATGTATGTTGCCGAGCAGAAGAACCACATTTCGGTCGTCCTGGTCTCCCAGTTTGTAAGCTTGTTTGGCAACGATCGCTCCGACTAGCGTCTTACCTTCGACAGTTTCTCCCCAATCAAACCGAGAAACATGAGCAGCTTTTTTCACGCAAGCATCGATAAATCCAACCACTTCCGCTGATTTCGATGTCGACTTAAAGTCACTTGATTCGGCAACCGTCAATGGAGACTGACTGGAATCGCTACTCGTTTGTGAAACACCTGTGGTTGTCGAAAAATTCATCATTGCGAAGACGCCAACTAGGGAGAAGAACAATTTCATGTTTACTTCAGCTCATATCAAATAAATAAAAAAACGAACACATTGTCGATTACTGAATTACATCCAAGTCCAACATTGGATTTTAATTTACGACTATAATATTTGAAAACACGCTAGTGAAAACCGCAACCATTGACAGGGCATTTCGATTGTTTTCTTTAAACATCCGCGAGTGCTCCCCAACCCCCCAGAGAAAATAGATGAATCGCCATTGGATATTTTTAGGCTGCCTACTTGCAGGACTCGCTGTCGGGCTTGGTGCTTTTGGTGCCCACGGACTTGGCGAACGCCTGGAAGAGATCCACGGTGAAGATTTAGATACGGTTAACAAGCGAATTGAAAACTGGAAGACCGCTGCGGCTTATCAAATGTATCATTCGCTCGGCATCATCCTCGTGGGTATGATTACGTTGCTCCGGCCGTCAAAGTTTGCCAAGATTGCAGGGTTTCTGTTTTTAACAGGAATCTGTTTGTTTTCGGGACTACTTTACGCCTTGGTAATACTAGAAAAACCATTTCTTGGCGCCATCGTACCCCTCGGAGGACTCTCGTTCATCGGCGGTTGGCTCTTCCTCGCAAGGGCAACTTGTTGTATGTCACGATCGGAAACAGTTCAACTCAAGGACTAACCAGAAGTCACACCGCGCTCGCCCTTCAATCTTCAACTGCTCCGTCGCACAAATCTTTTGGACTAAAGAACCAACGACTGATAAACTTGAAGCCACCCTGACACCTTACTTAAACAACAGACAGAAACTCAATGAAGATTGGCTATTGTGGAAACGTTCACCCGGGGAGAACGCTTGAAGAGGTAAAACAGAATCTCATTAAACACAGCCTCGATGTAAAATCAAAATTCTCACCAACGGAACCTCTAGGCATCGGGCTTTGGCTCAGCGCTACCACAGCAAATGAGTTAGCACACGCTGAAACCTGTCTCCAATTTCGAGATTGGCTGCAAGAATACGACTTAGTTCCCTACACTCTTAACGGATTTCCATTTGGAGACTTTCACCAAGAGGTGGTCAAACATGATGTCTACCTTCCAACCTGGGCTCAACCCGAACGTCTCCAGTACACCAGTCAATTAGCCAACATTCTCAATACCCTTTTACCCCAAGGGCAAAATGGAACCATCTCGACGCTTCCACTGGGATGGCCACTCCCAGACGGCACACCACTATCTCAGATTTCCGATTTTTTTAAACGTTGCGCTGCTAATATCCAGAAATGTGCAGAACACTTGGACAGAATTGCACAGGCTGAAGGACGCGACCTGTTCATTTGCATTGAGCCCGAACCCGGTTGCGTCCTCGACACGTGCGAGGACGTCATTCAATTCTTCGACGAATACCTATGCAACCAAGGGCAAACTGAAACGAATCTCATCCGATCTCATTTTGGCGTTTGCCATGACATCTGCCATTCTGCCGTGATGTTCGAAACGCAAACCAAAGCTATCAAACAATATTGCGAGGCAGATATTAGAATCGGAAAAGTACAAGTATCTTCTGCAGTGGAAGTCAATTTCGAACAATCGACACCAACTCAAAAGCTTGAGAAAATCGAGCAGCTCACGCGTTTTGCAGAACCAAAGTACCTCCACCAGACCGTAATCCGCACCGATACCGAAACACTATTTTTCCAAGACCTCTCCGACGCCCTCAACTCAGCAGGAACTGACCCTCACGGTTGCTGGCGGGTTCATTTCCACGTCCCCATTTTCACGGAAACCGTTGACCAGATCGGGACGACGCAATTTGACATCGCGAACTGCCTCGATTCCATCCAATCTTTCTGTCCTGAAGCCCCTCATTTCGAAGTTGAAACTTACGCCTGGAACGTACTTCCTGCAGAAATGCAATCACGGACTCTCGCTGAAGGCATCGCAAAAGAGTTGGCTTGGTTCGACGAATTGATCAACCGCCGGTGCTAAGCCTTAAAATTCAAGCACGGGCGATGACTACGTTTAATTAACCACGTGAATAGGCTTGCCGTCGTAAAAAGCCTGAATGTTCAATGCTACGGTCTGCATCAAACGTCGCCTCGCTTCAATTGGCGACCACGCAATGTGAGGCGTAAGAATACAATTCCTTGCACCTAGCAATGGATTCGACTCAGCGATCGGCTCCTGAGAAACGACATCTAAAAGTGCGCCCCCTAACTGCCCACCATTCAAAGCGTCAGCAAGGTCTTGTTCATTTACCAAACCGCCTCGAGCAGTGTTGATCAATACCGCATCTGGCCTCATCTTTTTAATCAACTCTCGATTGACGAAACCGGTCGTCTCCTGCGTTTGTGGACAGTGAAGACTGATGTAATCCGATTGAGAAAATAATTCTTCAATCGATAACCACTCAAACCCATCGTAGGGTAAAGGGTCTACATTACGTCGACTGTTAGCAACGACACGCAGACCGAACGCATTAGCAATCTTTGCCGTCGCCCGCCCAATCCGGCCCAAGCCAACTAATCCCATTGTTTTTCCGCTTAACTCAGCAAGTGGTGACAACCAGAATGAAAAATTCTCTTGTGACTGCCAATCTCCACGCTGAATGGCCAGATGATGCTCATAAGGCTTGTGTATAAAACTCAGTAAAACTGAAAAAACGTGCTGCGCCACAGCGTCGGTACTGTACACAGGCACATTTGTCACTGGAATTTCTCGCCTGCGCGCCGCCTCAACATCGACCACGTTGTATCCGGTTGCTGTCACCGCAATCATCTTTAAGTTTGGGAGTTTAGCGATCACATCGCCGCTCAACTCAACTTTATTGGTAAGAATCACCTCGGCATCGATCGCACGCTGAACTACCTCAGCGGGTTCTGTTTGATCATAAATTGTAAGGTCACCAAGGCTCTCAACGGGAGTCCACGGATTGTCTCCAGGATTAAGAGTGTACCCATCGAGTACGACGATGTTCATTGAAAATTCACCAGACAGGCAAGGACCGCGAGAAAACACAGCCACCCAAAAAACAGCAGCGAGGACAAATAAAACAATCTTCGTCGCGGTGCAATTAACCAGGGCGCAACGGATTTTCGGACGGAATCCAACTCCTCGGTGTCATGAGAAACCTGCGCGACACTGGCTGCCGTTTTACTCGAATATTTTTTCGAAGATGTCATTTCTAAACTGTCTTAATACAAAAACGAGCCACCAGACATTCAGAGCGTAAAGAGATAATCTTGCGATCTCACAAATGCAACAGATCGTCGTTTATCAAGCCCTATGATCTTCTAGGGCTTACCGCTCCGCCCATTTCAAATTCAACCTCAAACACATCCTCAAAGTCGTATACATCATCAAAATGTGCCTGCTCGTCACGGCTTGATTTTTTAAACATCCCTACCGAGATCATATTGTAAACCATATCACCAAAGCAGCGAGTACTATCGACTCCCCAAGATTTCAAAACAACCTTGGCCATATAGCCATATTGATTAAGGGCATAAAGCCGGAGCGCCTCGCAAAACTGTTGCCCAGTCAGATGCCGTTCTTTTGTCCAGCCAAATAATTCAGATTCGATATCAGCACTCGAATCGTCCTCTGAGCACTCATTTAATTCCATTGAATCCGCTGCGAACGCCAACGCGTCTCGAATGAAATAATAGGCCGTACTTGGGTACCGGTTGTCGTTCTCTAGAATCTCACAAATGTATAGATCTTCATCATTCATGATGGGCCTGAATTTAAAGTAAAATCGTCGTTCGCTGCAAAATTTAGATTTGGAAGGGACAACTTACTAACGCCCCCGCCGGATACTATCTTATCGTGAATCACGTAGAAACCAACTCGAATCTCTCATTTCTCTTCAGCTCCGCCACCTCCTTGTGGCTTCTTATTTCGGCCACCGCGTTTTCGTTGACGCCGCTTCCCACGTGGGGGCTTTCCACTTTTCGAGTCTTCCGAACCTTCCCCAGAGGCGTTTCGCTTCGAGTTTTTGTTCTTCTCAGTTCTCTCAGCCTTATTCTTTTGACCGGAATCACCGCCTTCACCCGCTGGAACTTTTTTCGTTTCCTGCTTCGTCTTTCCCTCCGAAACAGTCGATGATTTTTTAACCACCGTAAGGACGTCACTTGCGTCGATCACCACGCGTCGATGATCTTCCATTTCAACCAGCAATTGCTCAGAAATGATCTGCTGATTGAGGACTTTTCCTTTACCGTCCCGAGTTACAATGTACGCTCCCACCCGGGGAAGCTGTTTTTGAATTGCTTCATAAGTGTCAAACTCGTATCTAAGACAGCATTTTAATCGCCCGCAACGCCCGGATATTTTCGTAGGATCCAGCGTGGCCTTTTGTAATTTTGCCATCTTCATCGATACCGGTGGCATCTGTATCAAGTGGCTGTTACAGCAAACCGGTTTGCCACAGTCACCGTAATCAGCAAGCAACTTTGCCTCGTCGCGGACACCAATCTGCCTCATCTCAATTCGGGTTTGAAACTCACTGGCAAGCAATTTCACGAGCTCTCTAAAATCAACCCGATCTTCTGACAGGTAAAACACGACAAGGCGTTCCCCGCCAAACAATTGCTCCACGTCAATGAGTTTCATCTCAAGATTGAGCGCTTCGATGTGCTTCTGACAAATCGCAAGCTTCTTCTTTCGATCACCGTCAATTCCATCGATCGAAACGACATCATCATTGGAAACTTCCCGAATCACATGCCCGGTTGCCGGTTGATCCAAATGAGACAACGCATCCTCAGTTGCTTCACACAACACCTGACCGACTTCGATCCCACGATCCGTTCGCACAATCACTTCCATACTGCGACGGTACACAATGTCATTACGCGATGCCATGACGCCGATGCTTCGCATGATCCCGTATCTGACAATGTATTTTGGCACTTCAATTCTCTCCGTCGATTAAATCTAACTCTTCGCGAAATCGCACTCCGCTTCCGACTCCAAGCGTTTCTCCGCAATTGGTTTTTCCAATCGCAATCTCCCACCGCTTCCCCACCGGACGCTCTCAAAATTAGCGAAGTCCAGCCAAAGCCTTGGTTGCCCTGACCGTCGTCACGACGTCATTCGGGAATCCATAATCCAGATGTATTTTTATCGCCGCCTGCATTATCTGATTCTGCAACAGGTGCCGACTCCGCTCCACCACCTTGGTCGGGAGTCCAGATACCGCCCGGCGCCGCTTCCGCCGCTGGTTCGGGAGCACCTCGTATAGGCCCACGGTCTGGCCCAATCCCAAAACGATCGAGAACCCGCACTAGCTGATACTCGACCTCTGGCTCATTGAGATGATTCATTTGAATCGTCTGGAGCAGCTCGGTAATTTGATCAGTCATTCCACGCATCAATTTGAATTCAAACTCCTGCACGAAGTAGATCCCAACCGATCTTCCCGAATTTCGAGCCTCTTCTTTTGCTTTTTCTAAAAACTCCAACGCTTCGGTATCGTCTTCAGCAAAATGCGCCATCATCGAATAGCTGACATCACGTGGCATCGATTCCATGTCCGGCCGTGACAAAACTTCAGTAACGAGTTGTTTTAAAACCCTTACGTTTCCGACTCCCATGGCCGAGTGCTGAACTGACATCAACTGAGCCTCCGACAGCCCGCCGAAATCAAGGTATTGCTGAAGGATGGGTGAACCGGTAAGTAAATCACCCTCGGGTGTAATGCGATCGTATTCGGACAACCCAAGTTTTTCACGCATCTTGCGACCTAGCCCATCGGTGAACCCCTGCCCCTGAGAAGCGTTCTCCAACATCAGAACCAACGCTCGAAGCGGTAACTCAACCTCCGGATCACCCTTCGCTTCTTCCGCGGAACGATCGCCCAGTATTTTAAATTCGAGCTTTGGCCACTCATCAACCATCAAATGCTCTCGATGGGCTTCAACCATTTCCGAATGTTGTTTTCGTGTAACGCCTTCCGGCAAATGCCATCGCCATTCAAGCAATTCGCTCATCGCAGTCGATTCACCAATCGTCTGCTCAGCCACATCCCCCGAAATTGATTCACCAAACAACTCTGTAATAAACTTTGTCACTTTCTCTAAACGCAAGTCCTGCGCTGTGATTACTTCAAGACGAGCACCGCGATCGGTCTGTTTTCCAAATACGAGTAGCTCACCAATTACGCTTGGTACGTTCTCCAAGGTTAATTCCCCGGAATCCGTAACTGCCTCGCGATCCAAAATCAAAAAGTTCATTCGAGGCGCTGGCCCCTCATCGAATGGATCGGCGGGCATGGGTTCAGAATTGGCGAGCCGTGAGTTGGACAGGGCAAGCTCGCTAACCAACTCCACACCATCAATCTCGTAAGTGTTACGAACGATCGCAACGGTTGCTGCTAACGCCTTTGTGTCAAACAGTTGCGCGATTGCCTCGGCTTCCGTACCCTCCAGGACGGACACGCCCTCAAGCCGACTGTAACGACGCCAAGCCTCGACCTGATCATCGATTCGCCCCAGGTAAGAATTTACGATTGCAATGCCACGAACTATAATTGGCAAATCTGGAAATTCGGAATCAATTTTATTTAAAAATTTCAGGCCTTTACGAAATTGCCCACGATCCAATGCCCGGAAGGTGTTGACGTAACGTTTTTCCCAGTCCGCTCCCTCAGGTACGGGGGCAAGTGGAAACTCCTGCTTTAACACCAAAGGCGTCGAGGGAGCCGCCAGTGACTCTTGCAGCATTCGCCCAATCTCAGGATCGGATTCATTTTTGAGCACCATCGCATATTTCAGATGTGCCCGGCCAGCCATCGTTTTCCCTTCACTGAAAAGGGCGACTCCGACCATCCGAAAAGCGTTGGCGAGAGAAATTGGAATCTCGTTACCCGTAATTGCATCCATCGCATCCTGCAACGACTCAACTGCGTCGTCCGTCTTTCCCTCTGCCAGGAAAATAAGCGCCCGATGATGGAGGCCCGTCGAGTGCTTAGGATTTGTTTTCAAAAAAAGTTCGTTAGATTCTCGCGCCTTTTCAATTTCACCATTGGTGATCAGGATGTGAGTCTGAATCGTCAACAAACAATCTTTGGGACCCGATTTTTTGATAGCCCGGTCAATTTGCTCAAGTGCCGCGGTCGATTGCCCAGACTTGTTCTTAGCAAGTACCTCGTTCAAATCACCAATCACACCCTTGCCGCAGCAAAATTTAATTTTCTTTTCGGCGTGGCAGGGGCACTGCTGATAAATATCAATATCCATATAATGTTCCAACGCAGGTCCGACGGGCCGAGATAACGGTCTGCCGAACGCAAGTGAATTATTTTTGGCCAATTGTTCAAACCGCCTCAGTCCCGCGAGGCTGAGAAGAATTGACTTTTTAAACGATTTTCTGTGAACTCAATTTAAGTGAATTTAGGGCCTGCCGAAAGCCTATGACCCCTAGTTTTGCAATACAATTGGGGTGCGGCGGACTGCAATCGGATTAACGCATATAAACTCTCAAGAACATACTGCGGAAGCAATGACAACCCATTCCCCTTTCTCCGAGTTCCACCCCCTGTCCTTGGATAGCCTTCAGAACATTGGCTATTCGTTGACAAAAATGGCCGAATCCATGCCCAATTCGATCGCCGTGGCTTGTCCCCGGAAAGGACAACCTCAACGCGTTGCTGCGGGGAAATCACTTGATTACGAAACCATTACTTTCGCCGAACTGGAACGGAAAAGTAACCAAATTGCCAATGGTTTAATCGAGATGGGAGTTCAACCGGGAATGCGAATGGCGCTAATGGTTCCTCCTGGAATCGATTTTGTCGCCTCGGTTTTTGGCTTGTTTAAAACAGGGGTTGTCACAATTTTAATTGATCCGGGGATGGGTCGAAAAAATATGATTCAGTGCCTGTCGGACGCCCAACCCGAAGGGATGCTGGGAATCCCCCTGGCTCACCTGGCACGATCAGTATTTTTCTCCAAATTTCCAAAATGCAAACACAATGTTGTTATCAACGGATTTTTCCCACGATGCCAAAGAGCCAGTTCTTTTTTTAAGCAGACTGATAACACCGCGCCCCCGTGGGTTCAACTAAAACGCAACGATCCAGCCGCCATCATCTTCACGACAGGCAGTACCGGACCTCCCAAAGGCGTTCTCTATCGGCACCGAATTTTCATCGAACAATGCGAACAAATTGCAAATTATTTTCAGTTGGTTCCCGGTGGAACCGATGTGTCGGGTTTCCCGCTGTTTGCTTTGTTCAATGTCGCGATGGGAACCACCACGGTTTTCCCTCAAATGGATCCAACCCGCCCAGCCGATGTCTATCCCCCCAACATCATCGACGCAGTTGAGCAATTTCAGGCAAATCAATCCTTTGGCTCTCCTGCTCTCTGGAATACCGTCGCTAATTATTGCGTCCAACACTCGCATCGACTTCCAACCATTGAGCGAATCTTAAGTGCAGGTGCTCCAGTCCCTCCTCCTACTCTTAGAAAAATCAAAGAAATAATCTCACCGAATGGCGATACTTTCACGCCCTACGGTGCGACCGAATCGCTTCCCATTGCCTGCAACTCCGGATCCGTCGTCTTGAACGAAACAGCCGAACGAACCGAATGCGGCGAAGGAACCTGTGTTGGCAAACGTTTTCCAAAAATCGATTGGCGAATAATCGCCATCGACGATGCACCGATCCTTGAGATCGGCGATACCGTTCCACTTGAACCAGGTGTGGTGGGCGAACTTATGGTGCGTGGACCAGTCGTTTCCGATCAATATGTGACGCGGACAGATGCCAATGCCAGTCATAAAATATCCGACGGCGATTCCTTTTGGCACCGCATGGGTGACGTAGGTTACTTCGACGAACAGGATCGATTTTGGTTCTGCGGCAGAAAAACCCATCGCGTGCAAACCGCCCAGCACACCATATTTACCATCCCCTGTGAAGCTATTATTAACACCCACCCGCAGATTTACCGCAGTGCGCTGGTCGGCATCGGCCGAGCTGGGTCCCAACGCCCCGTCATGATCTGCGAACCTAATCCGGAGCACTGGCCAACCTCGAAATCAAACGAAGATCGACTGCTTTTAGAAATCAAATCCCTAGCCGGAGGTTTTTGGCAAACAAATACAATCGATCACTTTCTTCTTCATCGATCGCTACCAGTCGATATTCGTCACAACTCAAAAATATTTAGAGAGCAGTTACGAGGTTGGGCGAAACAACAAATTGGGATGTGATTGATTTAATCTGCATCCTCCGCTCGCTTTAGTTACAATCCGTGAGGCTTTTATGCAGTTGCTCGATCTCTGAAATTAATTCCGCGGCAATATCAACCTCTAATACACTTGAGATTGCTCTCCAGCCAGGCACTGCATTAACTTCCAGAATATGTTGTTTGCCGGTCTTTGAATCGGTAATCAGATCAACCCCGGCAAAATGCGCTCCAACGGCTCTCGCCGCCCTCAGGGCCAATTCTCGCTCTTCAGCTCCAACTTGATAGACTTCACCAACGCCTCCCTGGCTAATATTTGTAATCCAATGCCGAGAATTCTTGCGTTTCATCCCCCACACACGATCTCCTAAAACCAGTAAACGCACGTCGTAACCAGGGTGAGTTATGAATTCCTGCTGGTAAATCACCCGTTCCTCTTCGATCAACTCGCGAAAATAATTCGCTGCTTCTTCTTTCGTCTGCAACCGGACGAGGCCGCGTCCCAGGCTACCAAAAATTGGCTTTACAACGACGTCCTCACCCAATTCATAAAACCCTCTCATCGCGGTTGACAAATCTTGACCAACGCAAGTCGCTGGCACGGACAAACCTGCCTGCTGCAGTAACGCAAGAGAGAGGTACTTATCAACCGCCGCCTCAATCGAGCGGGGCGAATTGATCAACAATACACCCGCCGCTTTTAGTTGGTTTAAGCAATCCATTCGGAACACAACCTGTTCCAGCGAACCCGCTGGCATGGTTCTCGCAACAATACACTCAGCATCGAGACTGAATTTCATCTTCGGACCAACGGACGCGGCAAGCGACTCGAATGACATCGCGGCCAAATCGTGGCGATCCCCAGATGCGCGCGCTAAATCCAAAAAATACCAACTGTCCGGTTTAGATAAAACAACGATCCGCATCGTTTACTCAATTCCAAAGGAACGCCGAAGCACGTCGTGCCTAATTTCACCGACATCCCAAATGGTTCCGGTTGCCTGATTTTCAATTCTTACACTTGCGGGGCTGAAAAGCATTTTGTCGATTTTGTAGAAATCTCTGTCATATCGCTCAAAAATATCTAAAAAGGGCTCGCCAAACTCGGAAGAGCTCGAGCTTGGCAATCGATCTATGACTGCACGGACTGCATCATCCGAGGTATCGACAATCAACTCAACTCGCCCACCGTATAGTATCGCATCATTGGTCCACCCCAACGCAGTCATATCGTCTTCAGCCAGGGGAGGAAGGGGGGCGCTCCCGGTTCCAGAACAAATTGTTTTTAAGTCAAACTCAAGTTCGTTCAATTTGTGCATTGCGACTTCAATGGATCGGGCCACCACTTGAACCGAACCGGGCCAACTGGCGGTTCTGGCAACGCAAACGTTAAGAAAACGAGTTTCGATACCGCACTCAGCGGCCATTTGCTCAACGGTTGCCTCCAGCGGCAGTTGATTTGATTCTAAAACTCCAACCGCTTGTTGAGGCGGCGCAGCAAGACCATACGCAGCAAGTATCTCCTCTTCGCCTCGCAACATTCGCAAGGGTCCGCTGCCCATCGCAAAATAGTCTCCACTGGAAATTGGCCAACCGGCATATTGAGACCCAATACAGGACAGCAACGGCTCATCGGTGGACACCTCGACTGACCGAAGCCCGAGTAAATCATCGGCATCGCGCACTTCAATTTGAGCCAAACCTCCCATGCAGATCCGCCCCAGGAGAATTCCCGCATCCAAGTGGCCCTCACGCCCAACCGCAAAATCTAAAATTCGCGAACCAGCTTTGGAATCTAACTTGATCTCCAGCGCATCTCGATCCGCAATCGCTATTTCGAATAACTGAAGAGCTAATTGATTCGGCTGATGATCCATCTTTAATCCCTACAATTATTTAAAGAAAACATGAATCCACCATGAATAAGACTTCCTTCGACAACGTCACTTTAGATTTAAATAACTGTTGAATGATCAGGAAAACAATCGCAAATCACGAGTCTACTTTATCTACCGGAAAATACTCTTCGACCACTGCATAGAATTCTTCCGCCGTGCTTACCTTTGCAACGTGTGTACGGAAATGACGCGCGCCGAATCGACCCTGGGCGTAACAACACGCATATCTCCGCATCAATTGCGCTCCCTTACTTTCGCCAAACCTATGCACAATTAGATCAAAATGATGCAACAAACATTTTTTCTGTTCGGCTAAAGAGGGGTCCGGGGGAACCGGTTCACCTAGCAGTGCAGCCTTACATTGCGCGAAAAGCCAAGGTCTACCAAGGCAGGCTCTCGCAATCATCACACCGTCGACATCGTAATTTTGAAATGCGTGCATTACCTTTTCATGGCTGTCGAGATCGCCGTTACCAATCAAAGGAATATTTTTCAAATAGGGGCGGATTTCAGAAATCCGATCCCAATCGGAATGCCCTCTGAACATATCCTGTGCGGTTCGCCCGTGAACCGTTAAGGCTGCTGCCCCCGAACCTTCGACAACCTGAGCGACATCGATGGCGTTTATATTATCGCGGGTGCAACCCAAACGAATCCTTGCCGTAACGGGGTTTGGCGCGCAGGCTTTTACGACTTCAGAGATAATCTCGCCCATTTTATCGGGCGTGCGAAGGAGATAGCTTCCGCTTTTCGCTTTCTCAGTCACTTGTTTGACAGGACAACCAAAATTTATATCCACAATACTAACTTGGTAATCCTCAACTAAACGCCGACCGACTTTGGCCATGGTCTCAGGCTGATTATCCCAAATCTGAACCGCCAGCGGCCGCGGCTCATCCCGAACTCCCCATAGCCGCTCCGGATGCTCTGGCGTATTCTCGTCCAACCAGACAAACCCCCTGGCATTGACCATTTCGGTTGCAATCAACCCCGAACCGCCATATTCGCGGACGATCTGACGGAAGGCGTAATTGGTAAATCCAGCCATTGGCGCTTGTAAAATTGGCGGATCAACCATAACGTTGCCAATGGAGATCGGCTTAACGTTCGGCAGAACAAATTTTGGTGGTTGGGAAGTCTTGACGTCCATAACTTAATCTTGAAAGACAACGGTCTCTGCGCCAATAGCTAACGCGTGCTAACTCGCTGGAAAAACGACAACTTCCCATTTTACGCTCAACATGAAAACCCCTAACCATCCTCCGGTCGAAATCAACGACCAAGCCTGTCGATGTGTGATTTTATTGCATCAAATTGGCAATGCGGGCCATTGGGATCTCATGCTACAGGTTCAAAACACTCTCTGGACATGGCGTTTGAATGAAATGCCCTCGACCAACCAGACCGTCCTCGGCGAAAGAATAACCGACCATCGAATCCACTACCTCGATTACGAAGGGCCTGTTTCCAATAACCGTGGAACCGTCAAACGTGTCCGAACGGGCCACTATCAATGGGAACCCAAATCCAAAAATCACCTGGCCGTACTTCACTTCGAAAACGAAATATGGAATGTGCTTCTCGAAGATGAAAACTCAATGGCAAAAATCAGCCGGACCCGTTAGTTGAACCTGCGTCCGTAAAGACAAAGAAGTTGTGAATGAATTTAGGCGAGGAAGTCGTTTACCATGTCTCACTCACTGAGCTTCCCTATCATTCTCGATTTCAGCCTCCGATTTCTGCTGATCCTCCATTGCAGTTCGATGTGCGGTATCGCCCTGGTATCCCTGTTGGCGAAGATCGATTTCTTCAAGGCGAAACTGAGGGCCATAGACAGTAAGCACGTCCTCCACATGAACCTGAGTGTTTCCGTTAGGGCTCCCGATGTATTTACCGTTAGCTCTGTGGATGCCAAGAATCAACACTCCTTCAGCTGAAAGCATCGCCTCTGCCAGGGTTTTCTCGCAAACCCAATCTCCCTCGTTAACACAAATTTCGAATACCACAAAACCGTCAGCTAAATGCAAAAGCGACACATAGTCATGAACGTCTAAGTGAGTCCAGCGCCGCAGTGCGTAGGAAATCAAACTCTCAATCCCCTGATCGAACCAACGCCGCGTGCCAATTACCCACAAGAATGCCAATACACCGGACAACAGAACCACTCGAAAGAACACATCATTATCGTCCGTGGCAACCGTGGCAAAAGTTCCCATCATCGACGCGATTACAACGGCAATACCTACGTTGCCTAATGTCATCAGAGTCGAAAGAATTCGACGCCGTACAGGATGGTCAACGACCTGTTCAGACTCACTCGTCGTGAAACCAACACCCGTGTATGCCGACTTCGCTTGAAATCGAGCGGAATCCTGCGCCATTCCAGTCAGGGACAGGGCCACCGATCCAATTCGCGTCACCAGAAACGAAACGATCAGCGTGCAAATCAAAGCAAAAAAAGCCGCCACTGCCTTCCTCCTGACAACAATCACTCGAGCCCAACGCTACTGCTCCAATTTCAGTAATCAACCAGCTGCAAAAATGTTGGGATACCATCTGAAAAATTACAACGCGACACATTCACCATGGTGCTCCAGGCAGAAACTAACTGCCTGATTGCAAACCAGACAGTTATCCTACATCAATTGGAGTACCAATGATCAGCACATCTACCGAATCTTGACGTACTTTTTCATCGGACTTGATGGCTTGGCTCCCGCTTTCCGTTTTGCCTTAACTCGTGTCGCCGCTTTGGATTTTTTAGCAGGCTTACTGCGATCCTTTACAAAACTTGATTTCTGGCCAGAGTACTTATTATTTTCTTCTCGGGAAAATCGATCTTTCTTCTCGCCGCGTTCGGTTCGCTGCACCGCCGCGTTGCTCTTTTTCTTTGTTGTTTTCTTATCCGAAAATTTCTTTCGAACCGCTCCTTCACTAAACGGCTTCCGGTTTTCCCCAACCGTAGCTTTGCGTTCTGGAGCATTTCGTTCGGAACTGCTCCGATCAAAATCTCGCCCACGACGCTCACCGCCGCCATCTTGATGGGATTTCGGCCGACCTGAACCACGTTCGAAACGTTTACCATTTCCTCGTTTATCCCCATAACGTTTATCCCCAAATCGCTTATCCGAGCGACCACCACGCGATTGCGGACCACCGTTGCTTCGCCCACCTGCGGCTCGAGAATATTGCTTATCCGATTTACTTATCCCCAATGCTTGACCGGAAACATAGACATGCTTGAGATGATTGATCACCTCGGAATTCAGTTCACTCGGAAGCAAAATCGTACTGAATTTATCAAAGATATTAATCCGGCCAATTTGACCATTTGAGAGATTTGCCTCATTCGTTATCGCTCCCACGATGTTGCCGGGCCCGACTCCGTGTTCGCGTCCCACTTCAATTCGATAAAGTGTCATCGGACCGCGATCCCGATTACCTTCTTTTTTCCTATTAGACTTTCGATCTTTCAACTCTTTTAGCAGCAAAGGAGTTTGGCCTTGGGCCAAGATACCTAGAGAGGCTGCAATTTGTTCGAGAGTTAATTCCGAGTCGTCTTTAAGCTCGTTGACAAGCTTTGTAAAGAACTTGATGTCTGCGTGACTGTTCGCCTTCACTACTCGCTCTTTAAACTTTTCAATGCGAACCTGATTAATCTCGTCGATTGACTTCTGTTTAAAAGTTTCAATTCGTTGATTCGTCGCTCGCTGCAACCGGCTCAACTTCCCTTTTTCCTTTGGCTCGACAAACAGAATCGCATTACCATCTCGCCCCGCGCGTCCAGTCCGGCCAATCCTGTGAACATAGGCTTCGGTATCGTGTGGGAAATCGTAATTGATCACATGGCTAATCCGCTGAACATCTAAACCGCGGGCGGCTACATCCGTAGCGACAACCACATTAATTCTTCCCGACTTCAGCTGATTGACGGTTCGCTCTCGTTGAGCCTGTGGAATATCACCATTTAACGGCGATGCGATAATACCTTTCTGCACCAACCCCTCAGAAACCACGATCGTTGAATTTCGGGTCTTTACAAAAATGATCACGCCATCACTCTGCTCGGTCTCAAGGATTCGAACCAAACGTTCCATCTTCTCCCGCGGTGAAAGGAAAACACATGTCTGAGTAATCGATTCGGCTGTTGCCGTTTTACTTTTGATTGCAATGTGAGCGGGATTCTGAAGATAATTCTTGGCAATCCGTTGAATCGGCGGTGGCAAGGTAGCTGAGAAAGAAAGAATCTGACGTTCCCGAGGAAGCTGTTCCAAAATCCATTCCACGTCATCGATGAACCCCATTCTTAACATCTCGTCTGCTTCATCGAGCACGAGAGTCTTCAAATTCCGCAGATCCAATGTTTTTCTTCGCAGGTGGTCCATAACTCTCCCCGGAGTTCCCACCACGACCTGAACGCCGCGATTGAGTGCTCGAAGCTGAGTTTCATAGCTTTGACCACCATAAATTGTCACCGCTCGGAAATTTTCGATACCCGTCGCATATTTTTCAAAAGCAGCGGTGACTTGAATTGCCAATTCACGAGTCGGTGCCAGCACCAAAACTTGCGGACGATTCAAAGACATTTCGATTCTTGAAAGTAATGGCCACGCAAACGCCGCCGTTTTACCGGAACCAGTCTCGGCTTGCCCCATCAAGTCGCGACCCGAAAGAATTACCGGAACTGCCTGAGCCTGAATAGGCGATGGAGTTTCATAACCGACTCTTTTAATTGCTTCAAGAACCGCTGGGCCAAGCCCCATTTCCTCAAATAAATTCCCCGGCTCTTTGTGGTCCAGCGCTTCCTCTTCGATCACCAATTCAGCTGAAACTACCGCCTCCTCTGCTTGCTCCCCAGACTCGGGGATCACAACCTTTTCTTCGGGCGAGCCCGCTTCTTCCGTTGCTACAAATGGATCAACTAAACTGCCATCGCTTTCCGCAACAGGAACATCTTCTGGCTCAACCGAAGCAATGGCTTCGACCTCAACAGCAGGCTTTTTCTTTGGTTTTTCACCAAGCAAAATGGCGACTTCTTCCGCTGGATCGATCGACAACGAATCGACAACAAGTCCTTCGTTAACCTCGACAGCGACCTCTGCCGCAGTAGCAACAGTTTCCGTCTCGACCTGCCCCTCTACAACAAATTCAACGGGAACGGGAATTTGTTTAGGATTACTCTCTTCTTGAGTAACCACTTGGACTTCCGTTGTTTTCGGAGTAACAGAACTGCTGTCAGCAGAATTTGAAGACGTAGAACCACCAGAAACATCATTAGACATTTGCAAAACCACTCAATTAAATTGTTAAAAATACACATCCCATCGTTCCAAAAACGATTGGGTGAGAGGCGGACCCTCTCTGATACCTAGCGTTCAAACGTGATGAGCAAACCCATCACTCTTTGTTCCGCAGAGTCTCGTGCAATTTCCAACTACCTAACCAAGGTTTTTGCGTGAGACGCGTTCGGTTCAATTTTCGCCACGAATTCGTAACTCTCGATGGTAACCAAGGCACCATTTTCCAAGCATGTCGGTTAACCATGGGTTCCGTTAAGATTCAGAAACCCGTTCAAGAAAAATGACAGCAACAAAGTCGTTTGTGGCGAGCTAAAAGAATACGCAACCCCTTCGAAAAAGAGAAGGGCTTTCTTACGGATTTAACGAAATAGTCTTGCCATCACTCGGAGCCACTCTTTAAGCAGGCCGGAATTATCGTTCTAACCACCACTTAAATAACAAATGGCTGATCGACAAAGGTCAAAAAGAAAGAAATCAGTCCAACAGATTCAAATCCCGGTGACCTTTCGCAAGCTCTTCCGTTGACTCTCTCGGCCGATTTCATCTGTAATCTCATCCCATTGTTCCGCGACCTTATCGAGTTCTGCCTGAGCCTCTGCCTCTCCTGCAACGACTCGGCGAACCGCCAAATCGAGAACTTCGAGGTATCTCGACGCCTGAGGGATTCGGGGAAACATCAAAACAACCCCTCGTTCATGATTCTGCTCAATGACATCCGCGTATTCGAACGCGGCCGCCTCTGGCACCCAATCCCCAGTCCACCGCATCATCTCACCGAGATGGCTGGCGCGAAAGGGACCACTAACAGGCGACTCAGCCATCGTTACCTTACTGATTGCTTTGTCAGGCAGCCACTTCAGAAACCCCCACGCTGTTTGCTCGTTTAAACTTTCTTTGGACACCGAAGCTACCAATCCTGAAAAACCGATCAGCCCCACACGTTTCTCGTCTGACTTCCGCCGGCTAATCCAGCGTCCCGATTTCTGATCGTACCAACGCAAAGCCCCAGGCAAAGGGTAGACTGAAAAACCAGCAACATCTCCCTCCGGATTTAATCGGTCGCTGGCTAATTCACCGCTGCCTCCCCCTTCATTTTGAACATCTAAATTTGGATCAAAAGCAATCGAGGGCCAGGATAGAGCGATAGCAGACTCCCCTTGCTGCATCAACCGAAACACACC